>Ga0209190_1000230_pt1 | contig 40397 bp, 38 predicted proteins | sample M_140205_XF_Meta_FD_187315 | JGI IMG/M metagenome (GOLD analysis project Ga0209190, IMG submission 187315) | Freshwater microbial communities from Lake Montjoie, Canada to study carbon cycling - M_140205_XF_MetaG (SPAdes) (version 2) | ecosystem: Environmental > Aquatic > Freshwater > Lake...
AGTTGGTGTGTTAGTTGGGGTATCTGTTGGAGTATTGGTCGGCGTATCAGTTGGCGTATTAGTTGGTGTGTTGGTCGGTGTATCTGTAGGCGTATTAGTTGGTGTATCAGTTGGCGTATTAGTTGGTGTGTTAGTCGGTGTATCAGTTGGTGTATTTGTTGGAGTGTTAGTTGGTGTATCTGTTGGAGTGTCTGTTGGGGTATTGGTCGGCGTATTAGTCGGTGTGTTAGTTGGCGTATTAGTTGGTGTGTTGGTCGGAGTATCTGTTGGCGTATTGGTAGGTGTGTTCGTTGGAGTATTGGTTGGAGTATTGGTTGGAGTATCCGTAGGCGTATCAGTTGGCGTGTTGGTTGGAGTATTAGTTGGCGTATCTGTTGGCGTATTAGTTGGTGTGTTGGTAGGAGTATCGGTTGGCGTATCGGTAGGTGTGTTAGTTGGAGTATCTGTTGGAGTGTTAGTTGGGGTATCTGTTGGCGTATTGGTTGGGGTGTTAGTTGGCGTATCTGTTGGTGTGTTAGTAGGTGTGTCGGTTGGCGTATTAGTTTGTGTGTCTGTTGGCGTATTAGTTGGAGTTGCCGTTGCTTCCCATGGTGGTGATGAATTCTCTAAGGATCCTGCGCTGCATTCCGCATCATTTTCTAGGTAACCGTAAATTGGTGTCTCCTCCTCTTGTGCAGATAGATCTGACGGGGCGTTATAGGCGATGAAAAGAGACACGAGTGCAATCACGCAGAGCAGTGCGCGAGCGATATGCCCCCCATTCGGCCTAAAGCCGTTTGGGTTACCTGACATAGCTATGGCAAGGCCATAGGCCTGCTTTCTAGCGCTCATCTTACGTCTAGAGGTCGGTCACCAACCCCTATAAATTTAAACATTTATCAAAAATTTAAGCCCACTAGCTAAAGTGAACTAAGAATCTCTATTTCAGACGAATTCTCTTAAGTTTGCGGGCAACGGTGCCGTTAGTACCCGCTAAGAAACCAAGAGAGCCCCAAATTAGGCAAAAAATGCCCAACCCAGGGTGTCGACCTAGAAATCCAAAGGTCGCTGTGCACGATTCAGACCAAGCAACGCCTAGTTATAAAAGCGTTTTGAGATACCATTAGCAGTAGGTGTCTGATCGTTTGAGTTCTTGAAGCGACAGATTTTTGACACGGTTAATCGCGATTTCTATGCAGTACGACACGACACAGTAGGTAGGGGCCTTTATTAAGGCCGTGCTGGTAAAGTAGTTAGCAACTGCCATGAGTGTACAAGAATCCAAATCAGCAATAGGCGGCTGTATCAACGTACTCAATCTTGCTAAGGTCTGGCGTATCCGCGGCGTATGGAAAAAACGGCAAGGCTTGCTAATCTCGTATAGGGTCTCAGTATGTGTGGAATAGTTGGGTACATTGGAAATCGTGAGGCCTTGCCGATACTACTCGGTGGGCTAGAAACGCTGGAGTATCGAGGTTATGATTCATCTGGCATAGCGATGTGTACAGCAGGTGGCATACAGATTACACGAGCCACAGGTAAGCTCGTTGAGCTTAAGAAGGTATTTTCAGAGAAGAAGCAGGCATCCACTGCGCGTGTCGGTATCGGACATACGCGCTGGGCAACCCATGGGCGCCCAACAGAAACTAACGCACACCCGCACTCAGCCGGACGGGTTAGCCTTATTCACAACGGAATAATTGAAAACTATCTAGAGCTTCGTACGAGCCTTGAGCAAGATGGTAGTATTTTTAAATCTGAGACCGATACTGAGGTAGCAGCACACCTATTAAATCGGTTTCTTGAGCAGGGGTTCCAGCCACTAGAGGCGATGAGGCTTATGTGTGCCGAGGTGAGGGGAAGTTATGCCTTTCTTGCTATAGACGCCCAAAACCCCGATCGGATCCTGGTCGCAAAGAACTCTACCCCCATCATTTTGGGGCGCGGAGAGGGGGAGAACTTTATAGCAAGCGACATCCCAGCCCTTTTACCCCATACACGTCGAATACTTGTACTTGAGGACGGGGACTTAGCTGAGATTACCGCCGACACTATATATATAGAGAACAGGGGCAGTATCGTCGCCAGGCCAGAGGAGCGGATAACCTGGGACCCAATTACGGCACAAAAGGGCGGCTTTAAGCACTTTATGCTGAAAGAGATCTATGACCAGTCCAGGGTTTTAAGCGATACCCTGCGTTCGCGTTTCAACGAGCTGGATGGCACCATTGAGTTGCCCGAGCTTGATAAGCTTAGGGTAAAGGCCCCTGAAATAAAAAGAGTTGTGCTCGTAGCGTGTGGAACCGCATGGCACGCATGCCTTGAAGGAAAGTTTTTCATCGAGAATTTTGCAAGGATCCCGTGTGAGGTGGACTATGCATCTGAGTTCCGATACCGCACCAGCTTGATAGATGCCGATACCCTAGTGATAGCGGTTTCTCAGTCGGGAGAAACGCTCGATACCCTCGGAGCGCTTGAGTGTGCGAGCGGCAAGGGGATGACCCTAGCTATTTGTAACGTGGTGGGGGCTTCCATCTGTAGGCGCGCGGATATGGTGCTCTATACTCATGCTGGACCAGAGATTAGTGTGGCTTCTACCAAGGCCTTTACGACCCAGATCGTAGCCCTTGAGCTTCTTGCGTTATATCTTGCAGAGCACCGTAACACGATGTCTGCCGAGGCGCGTCGCATAGTGTTACAGTCGCTAGTGCAGCTGCCTAGCGCAGTAGCGCAGGCGTTGCGTGTTGATACGGCCGTTGCTGCTGCTGCCAAACAGCTCTGCAGCGCGCGCGATTTCCTATTTCTGGGCCGTGGAACCTGCTATCCGATAGCACTAGAAGGCGCGCTTAAGCTTAAGGAGATCTCATATATTCATGCTGAGGGATATCCAGCGGGTGAGATGAAGCATGGGCCTATAGCATTGATCGATGAGAAGATGCCTGTAGTTGTGATCCTTCCCCGTGAAAAATTATTATTTGAAAAAACTCTTTCGAACCTCAAAGAGGTTGAGGCTCGCGGTGCACGAGTTGTAGTCGTTACAGATGCCCTTCCTGATAAAGCGCTAGGAGTTTCCGCTGAAGCGGTCATCTACGTTCCGTACATATCAGCAGAGCTGAGTCCGATACTCCTTAATATTCCCCTGCAGCTCTTGGCCTACCATGTAGCCGTTATGAATGGGACGGACGTTGATCTACCGAGGAATTTGGCAAAGAGCGTAACGGTAGAGTAGTTTTTGACACGCGCTCGAGTTTGCAACGTCGTTCGATACGCTATCGCCATGTTGTGGCTCAGCCTATTAGAATAGCTCCGACTCAAAACAACCAGACCTTACAGGCACTTCCACCATAGTGCTTTAACACACTTAAAATAACTAGAAAAATAAGTATATTAGGCAATTTACCCGATTGACCATTAGAGTCCATTGGCTGTAGGTTGGTGGTGTCAAGTGGGATTAAGTGGGATGTTGGCCCTTAGCTTGCGTGGTCGGTTTTAGTTCGACAGTTGTCTCGGTTGTATTTCTCCTAATCGGCGGTGGGAAGGCGGATGAATGATCAAGGTCACGATGAGCAAGCCAAAGAGGCGCAAACTAGCGTTCCCGCTGCTCGTTTATCCAAGCGCCCACCGCACACCTCTTTTCGTGGTAACTGCGTTCACGCAGTGGATGACAAGGGCAGGATAAGTCTGCCGAGTGAGTTTCGACGGGTGCTCGGTGATAGCGAAAAGCGGGGCGTAGTTCTTACCAATTATATCTCAGAGGGATCCCGTTGTGTTGAAGGCTTCGCCCTTGATGCTTGGGAGAGCTTTGAGGCGCGCCTGAGAGAGAAGAGTCGCTTTAGCAGTAAATTACAGCGCCTCGAGAACTTCTACCTTAGCCGCGCTAGCGAGTGCGCTATAGACGGTAGTGGAAGAATTTTAATCCCAGCGTACCTTCGGGCATATGCTGGATTGGATAAGGAGGTCGTTTTTACAGCGTCAATCCACGGATTTCGTGTCTGGGATAAGCGGGTATGGGACACCATCTTTACGGCGTCTGAGTTGGCGTTGTTAGAGAATCCGGATCTATTTGCGGATATAGATATATGAACCAGGCCACAGGGGATGCAGTGCATATTCCCGTCATGCTCAACGAGGTTATTGAGGCGCTAGGCGCCAGGAGTGGCGGTATGTTTCTCGATTGCACCTTCGGGGGTGGCGGACATACAAGGGCGATCCTTAACGCCAATCCAGACGCATGCGTAGTGGCGATAGATCGGGATAGTCGAGCCATTGAACGGGGGCGCCGTTGGTCATCTGAATACGGCAGTCGCCTTGAATTAATTCACACCCCCTTTTCAGGGATGGTAAAAGCGGTCTCCAATACCACCTTTGACGGCGCTTTGGCTGACCTCGGCATGTCGACCGACCAACTCAGGGAGGGGCGGGGGTTTTCATTCGCCGATCAGGGGGCTCTCGACATGCGTATGGATGAGGGGCTAGGTAACGATACTGCGGCAGAGTTCATTAACAAGGCCTCAGAGCGCGAGATCTTTATAGCCTTAGCCGAGGGCGGAGTAGGCAAAAATGCCCGATCGATCGCCCGCACCATTATTTTCGAGCGCCCTTTTGCTAGCGCCAAGGCGCTGGCTGATGCCGTTAAGGCATCACAGCTCGGAAAACGCTCCGAATCCAAGACACATCCGGCTACGGTAGTCTTTCAGGCGCTCAGAATGAAGGTTAATAACGAACTTGGAGAGATTAAACAGCTACTCGAAGACGCTCCTTGCATAGTGAAGAAGGGTGGGCGGCTGGCTGCTATTACATTCCACTCGATCGAGGACAAATTAGTAACTAATTGCATGCGGAAGTGGGAATCAGCTGGCAGCTATCCCGCGAATTGGCGCGGAAACAGAACTGAAAAACAGATCGGGCTGGTTGTTAATCGCAAGGCTACCGTGCCATCGGACGAGGAGATTTTGCACAATCCGGCGGCGCGTAGTGCGAGATTGCGCGTCTTTCAGTTTGGGAGTGATTTTTCGAAGTAAAAAAATTAACGAGCTGTCACTTTTGGTAACGACAGAATGGTAAATAGTCTGTAAATTTATTTAGAGGGTTAGGTTATATGGCAGTATGTTTGCAGTATCAGTCGGTTTACGTTAGGCGTGAGTCCAAAGCGGTATCAGCACGGGTGCAGATACTCGCGGCGGTCGTTCTCCTAGGGGTGCTAGGTGCTCGCGTATGGGTAAAGCTAGAGGCTACGGATCTGGGTTATCAGATGGCTCATGAGCGTCAACGAACGGTTGAGCTTGATATGGAGCGTCGCGAACTTGAGCTTCAGCGCTCAGTGCTTTTGCGGCCAGACTCCCTAGCGAAGTCAGCCCGTGAGATGGCGCAGCTTTCAGAGCATAGTCCAGGCAGGACGCTCAAGGTTTCGTACTAGATGATCGGTTGGTTTTAACCGCTGATTATCGGTTGAATCTGGGTGTGTCTGATTATCTATAGCGGTTTACAGGGCAGGCTCTGTGACGGCTTATTTTATTACTAGATGACCATGTATTACTAGATGACCATGCACGCACCATTAAAATCAAAACATGATCAGCAACCGCCCCAGAGAGCCGCGCTAATCGGGGTCGATTTTGCGTGTGCGCATCGCCCAAGTACGAGTAGTCTTAATCTGGCTGGTCGGCGTCCCATGCGGCTCAGGTTGATAGGCATATTAGCCTTAGGATGGGTGGGGCTTCTTGTTGGGCGGCTCTATAGCCTACAGGTTTCGAATTTTGAGATCTGGCAAGATTGGGCGATCCGACAACATGTTGCAGAGGTTGAGGTAGCGTCGGAGCGGGGGCAGGTGCTCGACCGTAACGGAAAGCTTCTGGCGGTATCAGTTCCAGCCGAATCGATCTACGTTCGGCCGAGACAGATTAAGGATAGACCACGAGTTGTTCGAGAGCTTGCAAAGCATCTTGAAATTAAGCAGTCGCAGGTTGCCGAGCGGATTAACACCAAGCAGCCATTCATCTGGATTAAGCGCCAGGTTCCACGCTACCAGGCGGAAAAGGTCTCAGATCTAAACCTGCTCGGAGTCGGAACTGTATTAGAGGCGCGGCGTTTCTACCCATATAATCAGGCGGCAAGCGCTCTAATCGGGAAGGTCGGAATCGATGGAACCGGTCTCTCTGGTATCGAGAGCCTCTATGAAAAGAAGCTGCATGAGAACCATGTAAAGACCACAGCAACCCGCGATGCCTTTGGCAAGATCATACACATTAGCAAGCTAGACGTTAATGAGCTCGGTACAAATGAGCACGACACAGCAGATGGCTTTGCCCCACCAAAAGGCGAGGCGCTAAAGCTAACTATAGATGCCGATCTGCAGATTATAATGGATGAGGAGCTTGAGATCGGCCGAAAAAATGCAAATGCGAAACGGGCCATGGCCGTTATGATCGACTCAGAAACTGGGGAGATAATCGCTCTTAGCCAATCGCCGAGCTATAACTTCAATAATCCCTCTACTGACTCAAAAAATGCTCTGCGTAACCTGCTTGTTGAGACGGTTTTTGAGCCTGGTTCGGTTATGAAGCCTATTGTGGCAGCCGCTGCTATTGATGCAGGAGTTGTAACAGCACGCGAAAAGATCAATTGCGAGAACGGACGATTTCCATTCTCTAAGCACACCATCAAGGACGTGCATCCATCTGGAGTCATCCCGTTTCACGACGTAGTTGTTCGTTCCTCCAATATCGGTATGACAAAGGTCGGAATTAAGCTTGGCAGTGAACGGCTCTACACTTATCTTAAAAAATTTGGTTTCGGAGACCCGAGTGGATTAGCGCTGGCTGGTGAAACTGCCGGTATACTTCGACCCGAGCCATCCTGGGCAAAGGTTGATGTTGCAACGCACTCCTTTGGACAGGGGGTAGCGGTAACACCTCTGCAGGTGGTTCGTGCCGTTGCAGCTATAGCCAACGGCGGTGTTCTTCCGAAGCTATCGGTTGTTATCGATCAAGATGGAATTCCGACAGGAGAGCGCATTATATCGGAACACTCCGCCTCTGTAGCGCGCGATATGATGTACGGTGTTGTTGAGGATCAGCACGGAACTGGTGGGAAAGCCAAGATTGAGGGGCTCAAGGTAGGCGGAAAGACAGGCACTGCACAGAAGGCTAATCCGCATGGTCGTGGGTACCTGGCGGGCACATACGTTGCATCCTTTGTTGGATTTGTTGATGGCGCGGGCATGGGTGTTCCAAGAAATCTTACCACCATGGTTATTATGGATGAGCCGAACACCAAGAGCATCTACGGCGGAACGCTAGCAGCTCCAGTATTTCAGCGAGTTATGGACCGAACACTCAGGTTTATCGCTACTAGAAACGAGCTAGGTGTTGGAAGTTCAAGGTCGCCGTTTATCGTGCCAGAAAGATCGATCGATATTAAGGAGGAGGAGCTTTTCCCTGCCTCCTACGTGAGATAGGCTCGGCCTGTGCCGGCATTATGTGTCTGGCATGCAAGGTAGAGAGCCTATGTACCCACATTCTTTTGAAGCAGTAGTAGCGTTGATCGGTGGGATGCCGATCAATCCTCCGAGTGCCCCGCTTAATTTAACCTCACTGGCCCCATCAGGGCTTGCTGTTGAACCTGGAGCGCTGTTCGTAGCCGTAAGGGGATTCTCTACGGATGGGCATAGTTTCGTAGAACAGGCCTTTGAGCGCGGGGCGCTGGCGTGTGTTGTCGAGGACCCTACTGTCCTTAAAGGGCGACCCGGCATTCAGGTAAAGAACTCACGTGCTGCGCTTAGTGCGCTGGCCGCAGCATTTAACGGCGACCCCTCAACTCGAATCAAGGTTGTTGGAGTTACCGGTACTAATGGAAAGACGACTACAAACTGGATCATTTACCACGTCCTTAACCAGATAGGGGGCGGAGCCCTCCGCATTGGGACACTTGGCACAGAGCTAATGAACAGCGAGCGAGTTGATGGAGCCCTTACAAGTCCAGATCCTCTCACTATTCACGCACTCTTAGGGCACGGCGAGCGCGCAGGTGTGAGGAGCTGTGTTATGGAGGTCTCATCACATGCGCTCGATCAAGCTCGGGTCGACGATGTCTGCTTTGATGTCGTGATATTTATGAACCTGAGCCGTGATCACCTCGATTATCACGGAACATTTGAAGCCTACTTTACCGCCAAGCGAAAGCTCTTTGAGCTGATAGCTCGTGGAAAGAAGGATACAAAGGTAGCAGTTATTAATGCAGATGATCCGTATGGAATGAAGCTGATAGCAGAGCTTCCGGCACTAGGATTGCGAGATCTATCATTTGGAAGCTCAGAGCTAGCTTCTGTCCGTATTGAGAAGATAACGGAGCGGGCCGGTGAGATGAGCATAGTGCTCAGGCTAAGAGGGGATGATAGCCCCTATACTATAGAAACTCCCTTTGTCGGTCTTCATAATGCAGAGAACGTTACGGCCGCATTTGCGGCCTGTCTTGGACTTGGATGCGAGGCTAGCGAGATCATAAGGTCCTTACGGAGCGTTCCGCAGGTTCCAGGGCGACTTGAGCGAATTGATTCGAGATCTCCCAGGGTTTTCGTAGACTATGCGCATACGCCAGACGCGCTCGATCGAGCGATTAAGGCCGTTCGTGTTTCCACCGTTGGAGAGCTCTGGGTAATCTTCGGTTGTGGTGGGGAGAGGGATCGGGGCAAGCGGCCGCAGATGGCCAAGATAGCGGCGCTCGGTGCTGACCACGTTGTAGTCACATCGGATAATCCCCGCAGCGAGGACCCGCAGGCGATCCTGGCAGATATTCTAAGTGAAGGAACTAAACCGAGCATGATAGAGCTCGATCGTGCGATCGCCATTACTACAACCGTTCAGAGAGCCGCCCCAAACGATACGATCCTTATAGCTGGCAAGGGACACGAGGATTATCAAATCATAGGCAAGGAACGTTTCCGTTTTTCAGACCAGGATGTTGCCAGCCAGGCGCTTAAGCGGCGAACGTAATAACCCTGCTAGAGAGTTACTAGCTCTTCGGACAGAGCGCTATCGCTCCATTCTTGATGCAGTAGCGGTTACATCCGTTAGGAATAGTAATCGTAGTGCTTCCGTTTAAGGTATAAGCAGCACCCTCTGAATTCACTACCTGCACCCGTACGTTTGCACCGTATGCGCAGCCAGCTTTTGAGAATCGCGCCAGGCTTCCGAATCCGTTTCCACCACCCTGATTGGTTCCGGTCTCACCGTTTACAATTACGGTTGTACCAGATGGGCCAGTATGAACAGCGAGTCTGCCGTTACTGTCTGAGACAGGTTTCCAGAGAAACTCTCCAACTTCATCTGCGATCGTTTCTTCGGTAGCATCTGCAAGTGCGTTGTAACACGAAGATAGGAGATCACCTGAGCACGGATCCGTTTCAATGGATGCAAGCCCTGATAAGATCAGATCTTCAGAGAAATTTGTACCTTTTGCGGAAAAGAGCTGCCCAAGGACACCAGTCCCACCGGACTCTAGCGGAACTGAGCAATTCTTACTCGCTTGATAGAAAAACACCTCACCCTGTGCCGCGAGAGCGTTTAAACGGCTCTCAGCAGCACTTGCTTTAGCGTCTTGTGACGTAATCCCTAGATTATGTAGCTTGAGTAGCTTTGTTTCTGTGGCGCTTGTAAAAATAAGCAGGTTATTACCAAGCACACGCACTGTACCCTTAGTGGCCTCTGAGCGAGCGACCGAATCCTGACGAGCGCCTTTGTATACCGTTCCGCACTTGGTGCGGAATGTGCCAGGATCTGATGGGTTTGCAGAGCTGTCGTCACCATCATCTTTGGTACATCCGCTAGAGAATAATAGTGCGCTAGCGAGTATGATGGATTTAATAGATGAATTCTTCATATAGCCTTGTAAATGTCTGAGCAGCTGATTTTTAGATATGCCTGTTGCCAAGTCTCTCCAACCATTTCTTACAGCTTCGGTATCCACCTATCTGCAAATGCCTTAAAAGTGCTTCAGTATTTTATTTTTACTAGATAAATCAGCTAGATACGAAGGCTCTTAGGGTCTGCCTACTGGCATGCTAGGATCGTCATATTAATCCATTCCCTCAGCACCCATCTCGACGACCACACCGGCTGGTGTTACATTTCAAACTCTAAGCGTATTAGCTTGCTACTCCCTTTCACGGAACATTACAGTGTTGTACGAACTCCTTTATTCCCTTCACGATACCTATAGCTGGCTCAACGTTTTTAAGTACGTAACTTTTCGTTGCATGTTGGCGTTCCTGTTTACCTTTGTGTTTGTGTTGGTTGTGCAGCCGCTTTTTATCAGGTGGCTTAATGAACGTGGCATTCGGGGCCAACCGATTAGGGAAGATGGACCAAAAGCGCATGAAGCAAAGCGTGGAACACCGACCATGGGAGGCATGGTTGTTGTTGTTGCAGTGCTCCTTTCAACGCTACTTCTGGCAGACCTAACTAATGTGAAGGTATGGCTTGCTCTCCTTGTTATGAACGGATTCGCCTATCTCGGTTTTGTTGATGATTGGAAGAAGATAGAGAAGCAGGATTCAAAGGGTCTCTCTGAGCGTGGTAAGCTCTTTGTGCAGTTCGGGCTTGGGGCGGGTGTGGCTATTATTCTTTGTCTGCTCGGTGGTTCAACCGATCTTACGATTCCATTTTGTAAGGACGTTACGATTAAGCTTGGGGTTGTAGGCTTTGTGCTCTTTACCTCATTTATGCTTGCAGCCACCTCCAACGCCGTGAACTTTACGGATGGATTGGATGGTCTTGCGATCGGCCCAGTTATGACGGTCGCATGCACATACGCTATCTTTGCTTATCTTGCAGGGAGTCCGAAATATGCGGAGTATTTAGGAATACACCATGAGAACGGAGCGGCAGAGCTGGCGATAATGCTCTCTAGTATCTTTGCGGCTGGCCTGGGCTTTCTCTGGTACAATACCTTTCCGGCGCAGATCTTTATGGGTGATACAGGGTCAATGGCGCTCGGCGGGACCCTAGGATTTATAGCTGTTTTGGTTAAGCAGGAGCTGATCCTGCTCGTTGCAGGGGGGGTATTTGTTATAGAGGCCGCTTCGGTTGTTATTCAGCGTTACTACTACAAGTTCACCAAGAAGCGGGTGTTTCGTATGGCGCCGATCCATCATCACTTTGAGTTAGCAGGTTGGGCGGAGCCAAAGATAATCGTCCGTTTTTGGATTATCTCAATAGTGTTAGCTATCCTTGCGCTTACATCTCTTAAATTACGATAACTATTCACCGGGTTCCCCTGGAAATACCCTTTCTTGACGTCCCCTAATCGGGGACGCTAATCTTATGGGTGAATAGTTATTGTTCCTACCCCAGTTTGCTCCGCAAACTCGCCCCTTGATAGGGGCTAACGCACACGGGGTTGACCCGGTGAATGGTTGCAAATTACGGTAAATATGTCATTTCAAGATAAGATCTCTCTGCTGAAGCGCTCTAATAAAAAGGTCTTGGTAATCGGCCTCGGAATTAGCGGAATCGAGAGTGCTAGGTTTTTGCGTAGGCACGAACTCTCAGTAAGGCTCGTTGAGCGACAGAGTGAGGAGCTCTTTCTATCTAAATCAAAGTTCTCTCATGCGGTGCAGGAGCTCAGAGCCATCGGTGTAGAGATTAGCTTCGGATTAGATGGTGAGCGTATCGCGCCACTTCTAGCTGACGTTGGACTCGTTATTCTGAGCCCAGGTGTGCCGATTGAATCGGCGGTGGTTGGTACTATTAAGCGCCTTGGAGTTCCGTACGTTTCAGAGCTAGAACTAGGGATCGAGCTGCATGGTGGTAGAAGTTTGGTAGTTACCGGTAGTAACGGTAAGAGTACGACCGTATCGCTGCTTGATTTTATTTTGCGTCAAGCCGGGCTACATTCGTATCTGTGTGGAAACGTAGGAACCCCCGTTATTTCTAACGAGGAGCTACATCAGGAGAGCGTAGGGCAGAGGTCTTTGCTGGTTGTAGAGGCATCGAGCTATCAGCTTGAGGCCTGTACGGTACTTAAGCCCGCCGTGAGTATTATCCTTAATCTTAGCGAGAATCACCTTGAGCGACACGGTAGCCTTGAGCGTTACGGTGCTGCAAAGGGTAGGGTACTACGCCTACAGACGAGCGAGGATCTCGCGATCATTAACGCTGATGATCCCGCTGTTATGTCGCTTGCGAACTCCTGCTCGGCCACATTGGCTCTCTTTGGAAGGGCAGTCCTTACGGAGCTTACTAAGAGAGCACCAATCTGTGCCTCGATTGACGAGTCAAACCCAGATGGGGCTATTATTCGGGTCAGTATTGAGGGCAACACCGAGCTGTATGAAACCAGATCTAGTGCGTTGCTTGGCGCACACAACCGCTACAATATGGCGGCGGCTATCCTTGCCGCGCGTCGTATCGGCGTAGTGCCAGAAGTAATTCAGAGTAGCCTCGATACCTTTACGCCCCTTGAGCACCGCCTTGAGGTTGTTGTTCGCAGAGATATAGATAGGGCGCTTATTATAAATGATTCAAAGTCAACGACCGTTGCGGCCTCTATCGCTGCTCTTTCGACGGTTCGCAGGCATTTTCCACAGCATCGATTGGTTATTATGATCGGAGGGCTCTCAAAGGCCGGTTCGTGGGAACCGCTGCTTGCTTTAATCAAGGCTGAGGGTAGTTTTATCGAGCCGGTAATATGTTTCGGTAAGGATGGGCCATTACTGGCGAGCCACTGCCGTGCTCAACATATCTCCTGTGTTGTAGCGGCAACCCTGCGCAGCGGAGCCGATCTGGCGCTAGAGAGCTTAGACCAGCTTGGGCAGGGTGTTGTGCTACTAACACCGGGGTGCGCGAGTTTCGATGAGTTTACTGATTTTGAGCACCGCGGTACCGAGTTTAAACGGTATGTGCATGAGGCTATAAAGCTACCAATCTCTGTATAATATGAGGATACTAATAACCAACGACGATAGTCATAGCTCACCCCTGCTTGAGATAGCAGTCGAATACTTTTCAAAGTTAGGCGAGGTTCACCTGATAGTTCCGCTGCATGAGCAGAGCTGGACGGGAAAGAGCATGACCCGCTTTAATCCTGTGCATGTTCATCGCGCGGAGCTATATGGTCATGCTGCGAGTTATGTAGGCGGTACTCCGGCCGATTGCGTGAATCTTGGTATCTATAATCTGATGGATACTAAACCCGATCTGGTGGTGTCCGGTATTAATGCGGGATTCAATATCGGAGTTGGCTTTATCCTCTCATCTGGAACCGTTGGAGCCTGTCTTGAGGCCAATTTGGCGCATATTCCAGCGATCGCACTTTCACAGGCATTTGATACAGCCACACGCAATCGCTATATGGCTGAGTACATGATAGAGGCTGCACAGCGGCAGATCTTTCGTGAGCAGAGCTTTAAGGTCCTTGATCGGGTAACGGGTGCTCTATTCAGTAACGCCGCAAAAGCCGATACCCTGGCATGTCCGATCACCTGGAACGTGAATCTTCCCTTTAATCTGTGCGATCCGGAGGTGCTTAAGGTCGCTCCGATCGGAGCAACCCGTTACGGCAGGTGTTTTATAGAAGAGCCGCTACTTGAAGGGAGCCAGATCCGAACCTTTAGGCACGCAAAGATAGATGAGGTGCGGGATCCAGATCCACGCTGCGATAGTAGTCAGATTCAAAACGGTTGCGCGACTATTTCTCCTCTAGATCTATGGGGTATCTCTGGATCGGGCCAGGATAAAAAGATTGAGCACATTCTAGCCGGCTTTGCGCCTAGCGCCAATACTACTGCTTAAGCGAGCTCCGTACTGCCTGCCTTAGAATAAAGCTCCTCTTTGCTCCATCCGTCACCTCTAGCAAGTTATCGTAGAGGCGCGGATCAACTAGCAGCGCTCCAAGGGTTCCCGTGCCGTTTGCCAGGGCATCGGAGGCTATCTTTAGATTAGAAGCGGTCTGGTGGAAGGCGATCAGGGTCGCTTCAATTCTTTTTGCAACAACGCCCGGCTCAATATCTGTATAGATTAGATCGTGCAGAAGACCCCGCCCTGTTTTTGCAGCGCCAAGGAGTTCAGAGAGGTTGTCGCTTGCAGCAGAGATGCTTGTGGTGGCTCTAAAGAGCTGGTCTACCGCCTTGCTGCCATTCTCTTCAAAAACAAGGGCATGAATTAATCCCTTGCCGGAGCGGATCTCGCTAACGATGGAGCTTATATCCTTTGAGGCAGAGCTGAGGCTATCAACCAGCTTCTTTCCATCCGTCTCGGAGTAGATCATTCGATGAATAAAACCTTGCTCCGTTTTAATGGCGGTAAAGAGTTCGGCCATACTTTTAGTTGCGGCTGCGATATCTGTAAATGTATCTGGTGATAGTCCTACTAGGGATTTATTGATACGCTCTGTAATCTGTGTTGTATTCTCAACGGCAGCCTGTGCGCGTGCCATGATTCTCTGAATATCGGCACCCTCGACGGTTTGAAGCTCTGAGAGTGGGGCGAGAGATGCGGTCTGTGAGCCAGGTGTAATAGCCACGTATCTGTCGCCTAGTAGCCCCTGTGTTTCGATTGAAACAACGGAATCTGAGTGTACGCGCTCAAGGTATGAGTTGTTAATAAGCAGGGTGACGTGCACCCTTAGATCTCCCAGTTTTTTTGAGAATCCAACCTCCGCAACCCGCCCGATCGTAATGCCACCGAGCCGTACAGGTGCTCCTGAGGAGAGTCCCTTTACATCTGAAAACGAGGCATAGAACTCACTCTGTTTGGCAAAGATCTGGCGCTCTTTTCCCATGATTAAGATAAGGCCCGCGATAAGGGCCAGGGTGATCACAACGAAAAGCCCAGCGGTCAGCTCATTTCTAATCCTCATATGTCCTCTCTCCATGAACCAGATACAAAATCCGCTACAAGTGGGCTTTCTTTCACAACGGTTTCAACCGGCCCATCTGCTGCGATAATACCATGACTGAGTAGCATCCATCGATCTGATATGCGTTTAGCGCTCTGTATATCATGAGTAACGACGAGCGAGGTAATTCCCTGTTCTCGTGAACACTTAATGATCAGGTCATCGATCAGACGTACAGAGGTTGGGTCTAGGCCGGTAGTTGGCTCATCATAGAGCATAATCTTTGGCGAGGTGGCGAGCGCGCGCGCAAGACCGACCCTTTTTTTCTGACCACCTGAGAGTTGAGAGGGAAACTTCTGTTCTATTCCGGAAAGTCCGACCATCTCAAGACGCTCATGCACGATCACTGCCAGCTTGTCTTCGTTGCGCTCGCCCCGTTCACGTAAGCCGTATGCTACGTTTTCAAAGACCGAGAGGGAGTCAAAGAGCGCAGCGCCTTGAAATAGCATCCCTAAATCGACCCGTAACGAGCGCAATTCGTGCTCAGTAAGATCGAGAATATTACGACCCAGCACCTGTATGGAGCCCGCTGATGGAGCAAGCAACCCGATAATGAGTTTGAGGATGATAGTTTTTCCGGCGCCGCTCGGTCCAAGTATGGTTGTGATCTCTCCTGGGCGCAGAGCAAATGTAAGACCACGATGCACATGATTCGCTCCAAAGCGGGTGTGCACATCTGTGAATTTTATTGTAGAGCCCTGCGAGTTCATGACTATTTAAGCATTATAAGTAGTTTTGTAATGAAAAAATTCGAGACTAAAACCGTGAGTGAGCCAGTAACAACGGCCGAGGTTGTCGTTAGACCAACCCCCTCCGTCCCTCCGCGGCACTGCATACCTTTATAACATGCGATCGAAACAACGATTAGCCCAAAGACAGTGCTCTTAATCAGGCCCTCTAGGACGTCATAAATCTGTACCGCATAGAGGTACGAGCGGTAGTATTGGTGTGCGCTAATATCAAGCTCAAATACAGCGACGGCCATGCCACCAAGTACCCCTGTGATAACGGCCAGGCCAGAGAGGAGCGGCATCGAGATTAGTCCAGCTACCATGCGGGGTGTGACGAGTCGTCGAATCGGATCCCCTCCGAGTGCGCGCATAGCATCCACCTGCTCTGTAACAACCATCGAGGCGATTTCGGCGGCGATACCTGCCCCGACGCGACCACAGACCATCACTGCGGTGAGTACGGGACCAAGCTCCTTGGCGAGCGCTAGGCCAACCAAATTACCCACATAGTTCTTTGCACCAAAGCGTTGCAGCCCGTAGGCAGTCTGTAGCGCGAGCACCATGCCAGTAAAAACGGCTGTTAGGATAACTATCGGGATAGAGCTAACACCGATCCAGACTATCTGGCGCACTACTTCGCGTAGATTTATTCCGTGACGCAGCAGGTCGCGCACGACATCTAAGATCAGATGCGAGTAAGCTCCTAGCGAGGCTGTAAGCGCCCTAGCCCTTAGCATGAGCGGGCTCCGCAGCGATAGCGACGCTGTCAGTTGAGATAAGGTGCTCCGCGAGCTTTTGAGAGAGCTTAGAGAAGCGAGATCTTATTAGGTTCATGTCCTCCGTGCTCTCCTCGCTCCTCCAGATAACTAGGTCGGTCACACACCCCGCCTCACGAAAGGTAAATGTTGAAACCGTGAGCGGTTGTGCATCCAGGGTTCCGGTGATCAGGGAGTGTAGCGCCTTTTTGTTGCCGAAGGAGAGTGCTTCCTGCGAGATGACAGTCAAACCGGTAATTCCTACAAAAAGCTGGCGGGTTGTGGCTTGAAAAGAGAATTTATCTGAAACCGAGCAGTCCTTGAGCGTTGAGATAAATAGTGCGCCCAGCTCAGTATCTAGATTCGTATCGCAGCGATAAACATATGGTGAGGAGGCTATTTTTTCGGTCGATCGGCACTCCGCAGCATCTGAAAGGGAGCGCTCCTGTACGGGGAGTTTGACTACCTGAGGACCACTAACCGCAGCGCCGCATCCCCAGAATAGGAGCGGGGCGAGGATAAATAAGGTGCTAGTGCCGAGGCGTAAAACGGGGTACATATTATGATTCAAACTTTAATTAACTATTCACCCCAGTATAAACTTGACGGGGGTTAACAAGGATTCGATCTTGCGCTGCTGGCCGGGCTCCGTAACCTCGCCCCTTGATAGGGGCTAACGCACACGGATCTGACCTGGTGGATAGTTACAGTTTTAATTAGGCTAACATCTTAACCAATGTAGCGCGGTCTGAAAACAACAAGCAAGATTCTTCGGAAATTCTTATAAGATCCACATAGTAGCGATGATACATTTACACGGTGTTTCAAAGATATACCCACCTAACCAGGCGGCGTTACGTGGGCTTGACCTTAAGGTGGGCGAGGGGGAGTTTATCTTCGTTGCGGGAGCGAGTGGGGCTGGAAAGAGTACGTTGCTTAAGCTGCTCTTTGGAGCTGAGCACGGTAGTGCGGGGGAGGTTTTAGTAGGGGGCAGAAATCTCGCTTCGATTGGAACCGATGGCGTAGCCAAGCTGCGACAGGGGATCGGAGTTATCTTCCAAGATTATAAGCTTTTACCGAGACGCAGCGTGCTTGATAACGTGGCGTACGGGCTTGAGGTGCTTGGAGTTGGTCAGCGCGAACGTAATCGTCTAGCACTTTTATTGCTGCACGCCATGGGGCTGCAAGATCGCGCTGATGCTTACCCTATAACCCTTTCAGGAGGGGAGCAGCAGCGCGTTGCCATAGCGCGCGCCCTGATTAGAAAACCACGTATGATCCTTGCGGATGAGCCTACCGGTAATCTCGATCAAGATATGAGTCGACGTGTTTTTGATCTCTTACTTGAGGCTAACGCCGCCGGAGTTACGGTTGTAGTTGCAACCCATAACCTCTCTGTTATTGAGCAGCTCAATAAGCGCACCGTAGTGCTCGATCGTGGTAAGATTATAGGTGATTTTTCGCATGCCGGGAGGATGCGGCAATGATTCCTGCGCACGAACAACCTGAGAGGAGCTCAATTGGCCTAGCAAAGATCTGGGGCGATGGTGAGGTTGGACACCGCGTCTCGCTTCTATCGTTTGTGCGACATATCTTGCGCCGCGCCTATCACAACCTTAAGCGTTCTCCGGTTACGGTTGCTCTGACCGTTATTACCATCTCTGTGGCGCTCTTTCTCTTAAGTTTCTTTGCCCTGATCCTGCATAATTGCGCGCTGGCTGTTTCGAAGGGGGGCGGGGAGCTGGTCGTGATGGTATTCCTGAAGGACACAGCGTTAGAGGCAGATATTAAGAAGCTCTCTGCTCAGATGACGGAATTAATGCCCGGTGGAAAGGTGACATATACCGACAAGGCCAAAGCGTTGGCATCTTTCCGCGTTATGCTGGGGGATGATGCAGGCATGCTTGAGGGGCTTGAAAACGAGAACCCGTTACCTGCGTCGCTTGACATACGGGCAGCTAGTCCAGAGCAGGCTGAACGTCTCTATCTTGAGATCTCTGAGCGTTTTAAGGGTAATCCTACGGTTGAGGGGGTGCGTTATAGCCGTGGAGGGGTGCAGCAACTCAAGAAGATCCTTGCCCTGATTAAGGGGGGCGGCATAGTTGGCATCGTGTTCCTGCTGGTAATAACCGGTTTTATCATAGCAAACACCATAAAGCTTGCTTTGTATGGGCACCGCATGGAGATAGAGATTATGCAGCTTGTAGGATCTCGGCGTGGTTCGATCTATGCGCCGTATATGATCGAGGGGCTTGTGCAAGGGGTGCTCGGAGCCGTGATCGCAGCAACGGGGTGCTTCCTTGTTTTTGTATTGTTGCGTAATGCGCTTCTTCGAACTGAGATGCTGCAAGCGCTCTTCCCTGAGTTTCAGTTTCTTCAGCTGGCGTACCTCGGATGGATACTTCTTGCCGGGGCCGTTGTTGGTATGACGGGGAGCTTTTTGGCCGTGCGGAGATTTCTTGCGGAGTCATAGCGTATGATCGGACGCTCGCACCGAAAAGCATACTGCAGATGGATAATGAGCGGCTTGTTGGCGCTAGAGGTCGCTCTGTTTCTTACGTTTTGCGCTGAAGCTCAACAGGAGCTGGATACTGCCTCAGCTAACCTAGAAAAGATTAGAGTTGCTGTTGACGCCTCTGAGCTAGAGATCGAGAGAATTCAGGGTGAATTTGCTAGCCTGCTAGCTAGGCGCAAAGAGATCACCGATACGATTAAGCGCTTAAAACTAGATGATCAGCTACTTGAAACGAAGCTTCAGCAGGTCGAGCAGGAGCATAAGGTGTTGATTGTGCGGGTGCAGGAGGCGGAGGAGCGGGTAGCCGAGACCCAAGAAAAAAACAACAAGCGGCTACGATTTATGTATATGCAGAGGGTGCTATCTAGCGCCCCCTTAGAGCTCCGCATAGCTAAGCAGGGACAGCTCGAGCGGGTCTCGGCCTACGCCCGTTCCGTTAGGCAAAGCGATCAGGAGAGGTTTATGGGGCTGCAAAGGGTTGCAAAGGAGCTTCTCTTCGCTCGCAAGGCGCTAGATCTCTCTATTTTTGAAGCGCTGAGATTACGTGACGAGATTCAAGTGAGGCGTCGGGATGCTGAGCTAAAGCAAAAGGAGCTTAAGCTTATTGCAAAAGAGATAGTCAGCCGCAGAGAGCAGGCGCAACTTTCGCTTAAGTTGCTTAAGAGGGAGGCAAACGAGCTTGAGAGGGTTGTTATATCGATGACCAGTGAGTCGCCAGATGAGGCGTCAACTGACTCCGATTCGCAGCAGGGTGAGGAGCGGACTAAGGAGCTGATTCAGCCAGAGGGTCCTGTTATTATCAATCCACGCGGGCTATTTGGGGCATCTGGTGGGCTAGCAGCTCCGGTCAAGGGGCAGGTTATGCAACGTTTCGGCAAGGTGCAGCTTGCGAGTTTCAAGGACGTCCTTTTCAGTAAGGGGGTTGAGTTCTCAACCAAGCAGGGCGGCGATGTTCACGCAGTGCTGGGGGGCAAGATAGCCTATGCTGGGAACCTGCCCGGATACGACACAGTTGTTATTATTGATCACGGGGTCCGTAGCTACTCGCTTTACGGCAGACTGGGAAGTAGCCTGGTAAATAAGGGCGATATCGTCACTAAGGACCACGTCGTGGGGGTCACCGCGGCGCCGGATAAGCGCGGCAGGAACTTCTACTTTGAGGTGCGTAAGAACGGGGCTCCGGTTGATCCGGAGGCTGTTCTCCCACAGCTCACGCGTTGAGATGAAAGCCGCAATTACCACCTACAGGGTTATATTGGGGTAAATAGTTGCGACGGCAAGCCCTTTAAACGACAAATTCAACTGATAAATTGGATGCTTAGCTCTTGTCTGTAGGGGTCTACTCCTGTACCTTTACGGTAGCGGAGATTTATCTTACCCAAGGGCTTAGCGTAGGCAGTGGGCGTTCGGAAATAAAGCGTCTAGAGGGTAGTGCTGGATCGATTAGAGCAGCATCAAACTTAGGCCTATCTTATATCAGTGACAGTGCGCAGGGCTGGGCGATTTAGATAATTTCCATTTGAGGTAGAGTCATGGTGTCGAAGCTATCGGCGCGCGAGAAATGTATCAGCATTATCTGCATACTCTTCGGAGTTTTGCTTGTTTTTGGCGGGCGCAGTTTGCCTGAGGTAAGCGCGCGCGAGAATAGCAAAACGAACCTCTTTGAAGAGCTCAAAACATTTACAGATGTGCTCTCAGTCGTAAAGCGCGACTACGTTTCTGATGTTGAAAACAAGAAGTTAGTTGAGGGTGCGATTAAAGGATTGCTAGCTACCCTCGATCCGCACAGCGGTTATCTCGATCCAGATTTCTATCAAGACCTGCAGGTCCAGACCAAGGGCGAGTTCGGTGGGCTTGGTATAGAGATTACTATTAAAGAGGGGTTGCTTGTTGTCGTTGCTCCGATGGAGGGATCGCCTGCCGAGAAGGTTGGTGTTCGTCCTGGCGATATTATAGTTAAGATCGATGGCAAGTATACGAAGGAGTTCTCACTTGTTGATGCTGTTAAGCGCTTGCGTGGACCAAAGGGTAGTCCGATTCAGATATCACTAAGCCGTAAGGGCGTTCCAGAGCTAATTGAAACAACGATAGTCCGTGACAATATCGCTGTCAGGAGCGTTAAGAGCCGCTACCTAGGTGAGGGTTTCGGATACGTTCGTGTCAGCCAGTTTATGGAGCACACGGCCGATGATCTGAAGACAGCGCTCGCAGCGCTACGTAAAGAGAGTGGCTCCTCCGATATTCGTGGAGTGATTCTAGATATGCGCAACAATCCAGGTGGTCTGCTTGCGCAGGCTGTGCGCGTGAGTGACATGTTCCTCAAAGAGGGCGTGATTGTGTACACCGATGGCAGGGTTGACGCGCAAAAGCAGAAGTTTTTTGCGCATGGCAAGGGCACCGAGCCGGATTATCCGATCGTTGTGCTGGTAAACGGTGGCTCAGCCTCTGCTTCAGAGATCGTAGCTGGCGCTCTGAAGGATCACGGGCGCGCTATTATTCTCGGCACACAGACATTCGGAAAGGGATCCGTGCAGACCATCACGCCGCTTGAGAACGGGGGTGCTCTGACCCTTACTACCGCGCTTTACTATACAAAGAGTGGCAATTCGATTCAGGCGCGGGGCGTTAAGCCTGATATCGAGGTTGAGGCCGAAGCTGTTAGTGATGACTCGGTGCCTGGAGTCCCTTCGCCCCTTTCTGAGCTGCGCGAGGAAGACCTTCCTGGTGCTATTAGTAATCCATCTTCGGCTGGTCAGCCGGTAAAGGAGGGGGATGCCATTAAAAAGATCAACAAAACCCGAACGATCCGCCCAAATCTGACCACTATTGATCCAGAAAAAGAGGATATTCAGGTCTGGGGGCACAGGGACAATCAGTTCCAGCGAGCCTTAGATCTCTTGAAAACATTCAGTGTTTTCAAGGTTTCTCAACCCCCAAGCACTTGAACTTTATAGCTTCAATGGACTATAGTATAGTGCACCTTTAGGCGCATAGCTCAGTTGGTTAGAGCGCTTGCTCGACAAGCAAGAGGTCCACAGTTCGACTCTGTGTGCGCCTACCAGGTTATAAATATCGTTATTGTAGGCTTGGGGACCACCCCTTGATCAGATTCGGGGAAAAGTGTAGTTAAGAGGGCTCTATGCCAAAGATGAAGACGAACAAAACCGCTAGTAAGAAGATGTTTCCCAACAAGAATGGGAAGGTAAAGCGTGCACACGCCTGCCATAGTCACAAAACGGGTAAGAAGAGCGCTAAGCGCAAGAGAAACCTCGCTAAGATGACGTTGGTAGACAAGACCAATATTCCGGCCTTGCGACGCATGTTGCCATACGGATAGGTTATTTGAATTTTATTTAGGATGTGTCATGAGAGTTAAACGTGGAACTGTAAGCAAGAATCGCCATAAAAGACGGCTCAAGTTAGCCTCTGGATTTCGTGGCCGACGCAACGGTTGTTTTAGGCTTGCAAAGCTCGCTGTCGAGAAGGCACTGCAGTTTGCATACCGAGATCGACGCGGCAAGAAGGGTGATTTCCGCTCTCTCTGGATTGTTCGTATCAATGCAGCAGCTCGTCTTAACGGACTAACCTACAGCAGCCTGATTCGCGGTCTTTCAAAAGCTAACATAGAGATGGATCGCAAGGTGCTTGCGGAGATAGCTTTTAGCGACCCAGCATCGTTTGCTGTTGTAGCAGAGAAGGCGCGGGCGGCTCTTAATTAGATCCATTGTACTGCGCAATATTTATGCAGATCCCGGAGAGAGAAAAACCGGATATGCCTTCTAGTGAAACCGGCGACTATCAGGATCCATTCCTGGTGGCGCCGGTTTCTCACATTTGGCTTGCGCGACTAGTTGAGATCGATTCCACCTGGAATCCACGTGCATGGTCAGAGCGGCTTTTTGATAGGGAGCTTTCACACCCCCTGGCCCGTATCCGCGGACTTTTTATCAATTCAAGCTTGGTGGGCTATCTGATTGCGCACGTCGTGCTAGACGAGGCTCATATCGTCTCGCTAGGAATCGACCCTCAGTGGCGTGGTCGTGGTGGAGGCAGCGCTCTCTTGGAGGATTTTTTACGCTATGCCCGCTTGGACGGCGTAAGGGTCTTGACCCTTGATGTGCGGGTGTCGAATATCGCAGCGCGTAGGCTCTATGAGGGGCGTGGTTTTGCGGTTGCTGGACTTCGACGAAACTACTACTCAGATAACGGAGAGGATGCGCTTACGATGCGCCGTGAGTTACTGCGGGGTATTGAGACAGACCCTGCAGGGGAGTCGTTATCTGATAATAAAGCGCAAACGGTTTATGTATAGAGCTATTATTCAGCCCGCACTCTTTGCAATGGACCCCGAGAATGCGCACGATCTGATGCGTTTTGGCGCGCGCCTTGCAAATAGTCGTATCGTTCAACCTGTGCTGCATTCCCTATACGGCGTGCAGGATGCGCGCCTTGCTGTGCAGTTTGCAGGACTATCATGTGCTAATCCGATAGGTCTTGCTGCGGGGCTAGATAAGAATGCAGAACTAGTAGGGCTGTGTGCTGGGTTAGGTTTTGGGCATCTTGAGCTTGGTACCGTTACGGCGCTAGCGCAGGCTGGAAATCCCAAGCCCAGGATATTTCGCCTCTCGAAGGATAGTGCCCTTATTAATCGCATGGGATTTCCCTCGCACGGGGCCGATCAGCTTGCGCAGAGTTTGAAGATAATTCGCGCAAGGTTTCCGGTGCTACCTACGATCGGTATCAATATCGGAAAATCCAAGCTCGTTGAGCTTGATCGCGCCATCGATGATTATCGCTACTCCTTTGAGCAACTTGCACAATACGCTGATTACGTTGCCGTAAATGTATCTTCTCCTAATACTCAGGACCTACGACAGCTTCAGGAGAAAGAACGTCTACAGGCGCTCCTGAGAGCGCTCAGTGATGTAAATTTATATAAGCGTCCGATCTTTGTGAAGGTTGCACCCGATCTTAGCTGGGCGGCTCTTGATGAGGTAATTGAGTGCTGCCTTGAAAGCTCGGTTGCCGGAATTATCGCCACCAATACAACCCTTGGACGTGCGGGAATTGTAACTAGTATCGATCAGGCCGGTGGATTAAGTGGAGCTCCCTTGCGTGCTCGGTCGCTCGAAGTTGTGCGCTTTATCGGCGCGCGTCTTGGCGGTAAGTTGTCTCTGATCGGTGTAGGTGGCGTCGCAACGAGCGAGGACGTGCTCGCCATGCTCGCTGCTGGGGCCTCCATGGTGCAGCTTTATACTGCGCTAATCTACCAGGGCCCAGGGGTTGTGCGTGCTTTAAATAAGGGGCTAATAGCCTTTATGGATAAGCACGCTTGTCGATCATTAGCAGAGGCGATAGATCTCTGGAATAGCAGTAACCATTCACCATGTTTTCAAGTCGAGGGCTAAGCGGCATTAGCAAAAGAAGCATATTACCGGGGTATTTATTTCTTATCGCCCCCAGATTCGCTCCGTGCGCCGGAACCTGAACGGTACCGGTTACCTGCTCCCGCTCCGATACCAGCTCCGGAGAGGCTTAGCATCGGAAGCGGAGCCGGAATCAGGAGCGGTTCACGTTCCGGCGCACGGATTAACTTCGCAGCTTCTCTAGGGTTAACGCTACCCCGGCTACATTGAGCTGAGTAGTTACGAATAGCCTAAAAAAGGTGGTCTGAAACTAAAGACTCTAACCCACTGCTTTGATAAGATTTTGGAACTATTCACCCAATAAGCTTATCTATTGTGGTGAATAGTTACGCATTATTAGCGGCTTATTTGACCAAGGATAGGCTAATGCGGTACACTCCCTCCTGCACGCATCGGTTTCTTAAGGTTGTCCCGAGCTCATAACAGCGTGCAGTACTAGCCGCTATACCCAAGCAAAATATGCCCGGTAGGCAGCAGCCAAATATTTCTAGCAGAATATTCGCAGCCCAATATTTTTAGCTCAGTATTTTTAGCTCAATATTTTTAGCCCAGTATTTTTAGCCCAATGGAGGGGCCAGATCTTGAAGACAAAGAATAAAGGATCAGGAACCAAGCCAGTACAGTTGAAGATAGCCAAGACGAAAACCGTCGGTACTAATAAGGTCGCTAAAAAGTCGATCCCTCAAGCAACGAGCACCAGTGTGTTACGTTCTAAGCTAACACCAGCAAAGACAATTAAGGCGACTACAATTAAGGCGACAACCGCCCTAAAGGTCTCCGTCACTGAGCACCTCTCTAATTCACGACTCGTTAAGAGCGCTGAAGCAGTAAAGCTAAAAACTCAGAGGTCCGAGCTAAAGCTCGTTGCTAAAGGTGCTTCCAAGGTTGTGGTAGCGAAGTTGCCAGCAACTAAGATCTCTCGCTCAGAGTCAACCTCATACGGCAGTAAGATTATCGCCGGTGTATTTAGTGTTGAAACTCCGACGCCAAAACCAAAGCCTACCCTCGTTACGCGCGCATCGATCGAGAAGGTTGTTACGCAGAGCGTCGCTCCAGTTGATGTTATTTCGTTCAAGGTTGGCGATAAGATCGTTTATCCTGGGCACGGGGTTGGTGAGGTTGAGGGGGTTCGTACTACCGTTCTTGGTGGTCAGGAGCATCACATCTACAACATCAAGATCCTTGAAAGTGGCATGAAGGTCATGGTTCCGCTCTCTCAGGCGAGCTCCGTAGGTCTACGCAAAGTAGTCGATAAACGCGCCATCGATGAAGTCTATACGATTCTTAAGGATCGTGATTTTAAGATCGATACTCAGACTTGGAACCGTAGATTTCGTGAGTACTCTCAAAAGATCAAGACCGGCTCTGTCTACGAGATCGCTATCGTTTTGCGTGACCTCTCTGTGTTGAGCGCTGATAAAGAGCTCTCGTTCGGCGAGAAGAAGATGTTAGACATGGCAGAGTCGCTCCTTGTTTCTGAGATAGCAATCGCTAAGGCTCGTCCGCACGATAAGGTTGCTGGTGAGCTAAAGGCGCTCTTTACCTAGTAGGGCGATGTCATACTGTGTCGTGATTCCCGCTGCTGGTAGTGGAAGCCGCATGGGGGCAGCGCTACCTAAGGTTCTGCTTAAGCTAAAAGAGTACTCACAGAACCACCCTCGTTCAATTCTACAAGAGACCGTGCATACCTTTGCTGCTGATGCTGCCTGCCGCTCTATCGTAGTGTGCGCGCCGGCTCAGTGGCGGACCTCCTTTATAGAGCAGCTCTCTGATTATAACCAAGTCGTGGTAACTGCGGGTGGAGCCACCCGGCAGGAGTCAGTGTTACTCGGCGTGGAGGCCTTTAATAAGCAGGGGATCGTACTCGGCGATACGGTTGTGCTTGTACATGATGCAGCGCGTTGCTGCCTAACACAGGAGCTAATTAAGCGGGTTGTTGAGGGGGTGCAGCAACACGGAGCCGTCACAGCGGCTGTTCCGGTGGTTGATTCACTCTGTCGCGTTCAGGATGGTATACTTGAGGAGTACGTAGATCGTAAAAATGCTTGGGCTATTCAGACCCCGCAGGGCTTTCTGTTGCAGGATCTGCTCCAGGCACATAAGACTGCGCAGCTAGAGCAGCTTGAGGCGCTCGATGACGCAGAGCTAGTTGCGCGCATACGTCCGGTGCATATAATCCAGGGCGATCGATTTAATATCAAGGTAACGCAACCGCACGACCTTGAGGTGGCAGACCGGATTATATCTAGCAGATAGGGGTGCGCTCGTTATGGATCTACGCATTGGACAGGGGATCGATATTCATCGCTTTAAGGCTGGCAGACGGTGTATTTTGGGGGGTGTTGAGATCCCGAGTGAGGTAGGGCTACTTGGGCACTCGGACGCCGATGCGCTTACGCACGCTTTAATGGATGCGGTGCTCGGTGCGATCGGACAGCGTGATATCGGCACACTTTTTCCGGATACAGACGCTACGTTTAAGGATGCTGATAGCATCGTGCTTCTCAGAAAGGTTTGGGGGATCGCCAAGGCCGCCGGCTGGCGCATAGTAAACGCTGATATCTCACTCCTGGCGCAGATCCCAAAGGTAAATCCATACGTGACTAAGATGCGCGAGCGTTTAAGTGCCGTACTTGAGTGTGAGCTAGAGCGCGTTACTATTAAGGCAACTACGAGCGAGAAGCTTGGATTTATTGGACGAGAAGAGGGGGTGCTTGCAAGCGCCGTTGTGTTAATACAGCGTGAGTAGGTGTAAAGGTAATTTTTAAGCAGAGAGTTTATCATAGCTATGCAATACAAACGTCTCGGATCAGCAGGAATCAAGGTCAGTCAACTCTCATTTGGTTCATGGGTAACCTTTGCAGGTCAGCTCGATGACTCAAAGGCGATTGAGTGCATGCAGATAGCGCACGACGCAGGGGTAAACTTCTTTGACAACGCCGAGGCCTATGCCGGCGGTGAGTCTGAGAACGTTATGGGGCGCGTGCTTAAAAAGTGCGGCTGGCGCAGGTCATCCTATCTGGTCTCAACCAAGCTCTACTGGGGACTGCATGATGGCCCAAACGAAAAAAACACCCTTAATCGTAAGTACCTAATGCAGGCTATCGATGGCTCGCTTGAGAGGTTGCAGCTTGAACATGTCGATCTGCTCTTCTGCCATCGACCAGATCTTGATACTCCGATCGAAGAGACCGTACGCGCCATGAGCGATATTATCACGCAGGGCAAGGCGCTCTATTGGGGCACCTCCGAATGGAGCGCCGATCAGATTACGCAGGCCTGGAAGATAGCCGAGCGCTATAACCTGCATAAACCTCAGATGGAGCAACCACAGTACAATATGTTCTGCCGTGAGAAGGTAGAGCGTGAGTTCGCGGGGCTCTACAAAGAGCTGGGCCTTGGTCTGACCACCTGGAGCCCCCTGGCGTCAGGACTACTAACTGGCAAGTACAGCTCCGGCATCCCAGCTGGCAGCAGGGCCTCCCTCAAGGGGTATGAGTGGCTTCAGGAGAAAATGGTAACCCCAGAACGAATTGCGCTTGTAACGAGGCTTGAGCCGATAGCTCGCGAGCTAGGTTGCACCCTTGGGCAACTAGCCATCGCCTGGTGCCTACGGAACGAAAACGTCAGTACCGTTATCCTCGGTGCTAGTAATGCAAAGCAGCTCATAGAGAACCTAGCCGCTAAGGAGTACGTGTCAAAGATTAATGGAGCCCTGCTTAAGGAGATTGAGGCGATATTAGCATCTGAATAAGATAGGGCTTGATCGAGGCACTCTTTGCCCACATTCCTACTAAAACGTGTGCTTTGCTCCGGGGGCAATTTCAAGGCTCTCTACCCCGAGGGTTGAGCACTCCTGTGAGAACTCCTCATAGGTGCCAGTAAGCGCAGCAAAGGTCTTGTAGTGAATCGGTATTGCAACGCCGCAGCCTAGCCAAGATGCGGCGAGAGCCGCTTCACGTGGCCCCATCGTAAAGCGATCTCCTATCGGTAGTAGCGCCACATTCGGTTTATACAGCTCTCCTATAAGTTTCATATCGCTAAAGATCTCTGTATCGCCTGCGTGATACACACACCACTTTGGTGATGATATCAGGGCTCCGCACGCCTCGCCTGCATAGATGGTGCCAGCACTAGTGTCGTATGAACTTGAGTGAAATGCATGCGTCAGGCGCAACGTTAGCCGACCAACCGAGACGCTTCCACCCTTGTTCATCGGGATAACCTTTTCACTTGGAACACCCTCGGCGATCATAATCATCGCAAGCTCATACGTTGCTGCAAGCTTGGCTCCACTCTCCTTAGCGACCCGTACGGCATCACCCGCATGGTCCGAGTGGCCGTGAGTTAGAACGATCAGATCAAGCTGTTGTGGGTGCATAAGCGATCCCGGACAAAGTGGATTGCCATTAAGCCATGGATCTATAGCAACGCGCAGGCCATCGATCTCGATAAAAACCGCCGAGTGTCCTGCGTAAGTGATGCTTTGAGTTGTCATAATATCGTCCCCATATATTATTGCTGAAATATCATAAATCCGCGCTCATTAGCCGCACTTATAGTTTCTGCCGAGTAATAAACCGAGCGACCATGCAGGCGAATATCACCACGCGCCAATCGTGAAAGCACCCATGGATAGAGCACGTGTTCGAGCGTAAGTACCCGCGCCGCAGCCGAGGTGGCATCATCGTTTGGTAATAGCTCAAGAGCGGACTGGGCAATTAACGGCCCTGTATCGAGCCCAGCATCAACGAAGTGCGCCGAGCAGCCGTGGCGTTTAGCTCCTGCTGAGACGGCGCGCGCATGGGTATTTAACCCGCTAAGCTCAGGTAATAGGGAGGGGTGGATATTGATTAAACGGCCGTCAAACTCCGCAATAAACTGAGGGGAAAGCATCATCATAAATCCAGCCAGCGCAACAAAGTCAGGGTTAGTTCCCATAACCGCAGCGAGCACCCCCGCCTTAAATTCCGCTAGGGAGGAGTAACTCTCCCGTGCTACTATAAATGAGGGGATCTTGTAGTGAGCCGCCAATTCAAGACCTGCAGCTTGCGGGTTGTTCGAAACAACGGCTGCCACCCGGTAGCCGTTTTGATTCTCAATTAAGGACTTGAGGTTGCTACCCCTTCCTGAGATAAGCACAGTAATGAGCACCGTAGCGGCGCAATCTGGCTTTATGGTAACTGAACGTTCTAGGGCCATAGCGCGTAATGTAAAGAGCTGACCGTAGTGGTCATTATAGTGGTCATTTAAGGGTATGATATGAAAACATCACGTAGCTTGCCAAGCATATTTGCTGTCGTGCTATCCATCTGTTTAGGAGTCATCTCTATCTCGATAGAGAGAGCTTTGGCAGAGGAGGTATTTAAGGCCACTGGTGCCACTAATGAAGCAGGGGTACTGCCGAGCAAAAAGCAGTACGACCTCCGATTGCCTCCGGTCTTGCCGGGCGAGGAGATCGTAACCGAGAGCGGAAAGAAGATGAAGGTTTGGTCTAGCTCTGGCCCCGTACCGGTTAACCAACAACCAACCCCGAACAGTATCTCTAATCCTGGATATCCAGCTGCGGTTATCGTTGATGATCGTAGGCGACAAGATCTTGGGGCGCTCGAGCGGCGGGGCGAGAGATAATTAGATAGAGCGTTTTACGCCCGTACTAACCCACTCTGCATACGGCTCTGAGATAGCGCTTGGGCTTAGCGCAATAAACTCCGGCAGTTCGTAGGGATGCATAGAGAGCACGGCGCTCTTAAGCTCCTCCTGCCGTTCCAAGGTGCTCTTTATTATCAGTAAAGCCTCCTCACTGCTACACAGTGAGCCCTGCCAGCGATAGATCGATTGCATGCCAGGCACTATGTTTACACAGGCTGCGAGCCCCTGCTCTACGAGCTCCGTGGCTATACTGGTAGCAACCTCCTGCGAGGGGCAGCTAACTAAACAGATGATTATACTCATCAACCTCCTTGCTCCATAAATCGACCCTGAGGGGTTTGTTTAGGGGTAGTAACCTGCTAAAATCAAGGAGTTAACTACCCTATAATAGGGTAAAAAAGCGAGAGCATATTTCAGGGTGAAGATCGTAGAGGGCATAGTACAGCGGATGGGTTACCAGGTAACATTTTTTTGCGTGCTCGCTATTGCAAATTTGGCTATCGCGCAGCCAAGCAATGATCGGCAGCCAAGCAATGATCGGCAGCCAAGCAATGATCGGCAGCCAAGCAATAACGACCAAGAGCTTCCAAAGAGCGGCAACCTCTCAACCTCCCTAAAATCAGGCGCAGTAAACGCCACTATCCCAGATATCTTTGGTGGAGAGGATATCTCCGATAACAATCAATCGCCAATAACTGGCTCAGTCTCGCGCACTAATAACGAGAGCTGGACCATGAAGGTCTTTAACAACTCTAAGGATCAATACTCCGTGAACCTCGACGTTATTCAGAGTGATGTAAGTGGAGCCACCGTAAAGAGTGACTCGTACTCATATAATCTAAAGCCCGGACGATCTGAGCAACGTGCAGTTAGCGCTGGGATAGGGGCACGAGACGCCGCACTTAATCTTAGAAGCTATCGCAACCTTTCAGCCGAGCGTCGTAAACGCGACGAACAGTACAAGCAGTCAGAGAAGAATAATTAAGGGGCTATCAGAACGTGGGAACTCAACGGCAGAAGATTAAGAACCCGACCAATAAGGAGCTAAAAGCTCTTGAGAAGTTCGTCGTGCCGTACAGCAACAAAACCGGCGATATCCGGTTTCACCTGACCTATCCAAACAACTACTGGGTAGCGATGTCCAATCTCGGTTTTCAAGCCGTCTACGATATTCTAGCCCGTGATCAGCGTGTTATAGTTGAACGTGGATTTTTGCCCGAAAACTCGGATGAAAAGGAGCAGCAGGCTACAAAGTGGCGTTCATTTGAGTCTGATAGGCTACTAGGCGACTGCGATATTCTCGGATTTAGCCTCTCCTTTGAGACCGATTATTCACACCTTATTCGTATCCTAAATAATCAGGGGCTGCTCTTTAACTCCTGGCAGGAGCGTGAGGCAGCAGCACAGGGCAAGTTCTCGATGCCCATTATCATCGCAGGTGGAACGGCGGTGACCCTTAATCCGGAACCGGTTGCCGATCTGATCGATGCGATCATAGTCGGCGAGGCTGAGGAATTGCTACCGGAGATGATCGAGGTATTTCATGAAGCCAAGACCAAGGGCTGGTCGCGTGAGCAGCTCCTGCTTGGGTTAGCGCAGATTGAGGGCATCTATGTTCCGCGCTTCTATGAGCCGCACTATAACGAGGACGGAACGATGCTCAGGTTTGATGCGCGTGATGATGTTCCACCCCGTCCACGCAGACGTTTTGTAAAGGACCTCTCAAAGTTCAAAACACATTCCCGTATCCTTACGTCAGAAACTGAATTTAAGTCGATGTTCCTTACTGAAACCGGTCGAGGGTGTGAGATGGGGTGCCGCTTCTGTGTAGCGGGTTATATTTATCGCCCGATCAGAAAGCGTAGTGAAGAGGTCTTGCAAGAAACCGTTCAGATTGGTCTTGAAAATAGCGATGCAATCGGATTTGTTGGAGCGGCGGTATCCTCGCATAAATCTATAGCTAAACTTGCGCAGAAGGTTGCAGAGAGCGGTGCTCGCGCATCTCTTAGCTCTATTATGTCTCAGAAGGTAAGCAAGGCCCTGGCTGCCAGCATCTCTGAGAGTGAGTACAAAACGGTGGCATTAGCGCCTGAAGCTGGCAGTACCAGGCTGCGTCGCGCAGCGGGAAAGCGCGTCGATAATGAACAGGTTATTAACGCAGCGCGCGAACTAGCTGAGTCTGGTATTAGGGGCTTTAAGCTCTATTTTATCGTGGGTCTGCCAACTGAGACCGACGAGGATGTTGATGCAATCGCGGCCCTTGCGATCACGATTCGTGATACAGTCTTTGAGATCTCAAAGCCGAGCGGCAAGTTGGCCTGGGTCTCTCTCTCTATTAATCCATTTATACCGAAGGCCTCGACCCCTTTTCAGTGGGAGTCGATGCTGGATCCGAAGGTGCTTGATAAGAAGATTGAGCGAATCAGAAAGCTCGTTATAAAGGTGCCTAATCTGGAGCTCCGTTTTGAGCCACCTAAGGAGAGCTACTTTCAGGGACTATTATCGCGGGGTGATAGGCGTGTAGTGCGCTTGCTGCTTGAGGTTGAGCGGCGCGGTGAGAATTGGAAGTGGTTGATGAAGAAAACCTCTGCACCCATTCTTGAGGGCGTTCCGGCGGTAGATTTTTACGTTTCACGCAAGATAGGCTTTAATGAGCTCTTGCCGTGGGAGGTTGTAGACTCCCTTATTCCGCGTGATCTCCTTGAGCGCGAGGCTATGAGAGCATACCATGGGGAGGGCTGGACGCAGCCGCGTGCCCCTGAGCAGCCAATCATAGATGGGGAGGATGATATAATGAGAGGGGTTACTTTATGACAAAGTTTGGACAGATAGTTCCGATTATCTCCGGTAAAGGTGGAGTGGGTAAATCAACGGTCGCTGTGAACCTTGCGGTCGCACTTGCGCGCACCGGCGCTAAGGTTGGGCTAATAGATAGTGATTTCTACGGCCCCAGTATTCCGACCCTACTAGGTGGTGGACAGGTTGTGCCTGATCACGAAGAGCGCCTTATTCCGCCAGCTAAGTTCGGTATTAAGTATATCTCGCTCGGATTTTTTCTACAGCATCCAGATGATGCCGTAATCTGGCGTGGCCCTATGTTCAATAGGCGCTTAATCAGATGTTTTGAAGATGTTAGTTGGGGTGCGCTAGATTACATGATAGTTGATATGCCGCCTGGTACGGGTGATGCACAGCTATCATTATCGCAGCTGGTAAAGCTTGCCGGGGCTGTAGTCGTAACAACTCCGCAGGAGGTGGCACTTGCCGACGTTAGAAAATCTATGAATATGCTTAAGAAGGTTAACGTTGACGTGCTCGGTTTAGTCGAGAACATGTCCGGACTTCCGATGCCCGACGGCACACTACTGCCAGTATTTGGACGTGGTGGTGGAGAGCGAACAGCTAAGCAGTTCGGCGTGCCGCTCTTAGCGCAGATCCCGATAGACATAGCTGTGCGTGAGGGTGGAGATACCGGAAATCCGGTCGCCTGTGGCGAGAGTTCTAGCGCGCAGATCTTTCACGAGCTTGCACTTAAGCTGGTTACGATCCTGGAAGAAAAAAAGCGCCAGCAACCAGCGCTTAATATTGTGAACTAAATCGTTCTAATACAACCGTAACTATTGACCCCAGTAAGCGACTATAAGCCCTGCAAATCTAACCCCTTATAAAACCGTTAGGAGCCTCTAGCCGAGGGAGCTTAGTAGGTGTTAAGCTAGCGCTCGTTTCTGATACCAGAGGGATTTGTACCATGTATACCGCCGTTCTTGCTCTTCACGTTATTCTAGCGATCTCGCTTGTTGGATTAGTTCTCCTGCAGCAGGGAAAGGGGGCTGATGTTGGGGCGGTTATGGGTGGTGGTGGAGCTAACTCACTCTTCGGAGTTGGTGGAGCATCATCCCTTCTTGTTCGGACGACGACTGGAGTTGCGCTCTGCTTCATGCTAACCTCACTACTCCTAGTTAAGCTCTCTGTTTCGGATGGAATGGGAGGGGCTAGCAAGGTAGATCTGCTGGAGGGTCTGGACCCTAAAGGTCTTACGACCACATCTTCAGCAATCGTATCGGATGCTCCAAAAGCTCCCGAAGCGGTACCTCAGGACCTTGTAAAATAAGCTGCGCAAAATAAGCTGCGCGAAATGCCCAGGTGGTGGAATGGTAGACACGCCAGTTTGAGGTGCTGGTGGCAGAAATGTCGTGGAGGTTCAATTCCTCTCTTGGGCACCATTTTCTTTTCTTAATAAGGTTCTACAAGGCCTTATTAATTACAGTTCCAGCTTGTAGACCAGCTACTTCATAATCTTCGAATTAATTACGAGCTCGCCCTGCAGGAAGATCTTCGTTCCTGGATTAAGCTTTGCATCAACTGGCAGGTTGTTTTTATCGGCGATCTTTTTGGTATTGTCGCTCGATCCGGTGTACCAATTTGAGATCGATGTGATCGTCTCACTTGTGCTCTTTACGAGATGAATAGCGTCACCATTTGGGCTGCGTTCCACGAACTCCTTCGACTCAAGAAGCGCCAGTTGATCGAAGTTTAGCGCACCCTTCTGGCCCGCTACTATTACGCCACCAATAGCTGGACCAGAGCCAGGAGTAGCAGGCTTCAGCGCGCGACGTTTAGGGTTTGGAATAGGGGTTGGAGTAGGAACAAAGACCGGAATAATGACACGCTCAGTTGCTACTATCTGTGGTCCGCCGATCGTTTCTCTTCGGCCCCAAATCTCAAACTGAGCACCCGGGGGCGATGAAAGCTCACTAACCTGTTTGTAATAGGTTCTATCGAGTTGGTATGGGCCGCGGATCAGCCACTCGCTCGTGTTAAACTGATTGTCTTTAATCGGATTGGCGTGATAGACCTCGCTACGATCCGAGTAAAACAGCCGCATCTCTGCGGAGCTCTCCGAGGTTCCTACGATCTCAATCGCCTGAGGGATGCCCCGTTTCCCCATAAAATTATAAAGGTATGTGCTGCCCTCCATCTCCCGCGCCAGATATAGGTTTGAGCCAACGTAGGGATTCTCTCGACTGACCGGCAGTAGCCCCTGATTAGTCAGGGTTTCAAAATTGGGGTTGCGATTCGCGCAGGCGATAATCGTAAGTAACGGGATAGTAAGGGCTAGGAGCTTAATGCAGAACGTTATTCTTGGCGCTAGTCGGGTCGATCTGATAGGAGCTCTTAGTGGATAGTTTTTCTTCATTGCAGTTTTTGGCAGTAGTTAATAGTTGTTTCTATGTTTTAGTACACCTAGTGAAGGTTGTATCCGTCAATAGGGATAAAATCTAAGGTCGCAAAAAAAGGCGGTTGCCCGATGCTAGGGAAGAGCTAAACTAGCGTTTCATTAGTAGTCGTTAAAAGGACAATTTAGAGATGAGGATCGTTTCGCTCCAACCATATCTAACCGACGTTCTCTCAAGCTTTGGGGTGGAAACGCAGCTGGTCGGAATTAGTCATAAGTGTATCGTCTCTGAAAATCCGGGCCGAATCGTTATCGTAACAGAGCCAGCAGAGGATGCTACAAAGGCGGTTGATGACGATCATGAGCGCTTAGCGCAGGGCCTTGCGCTAAGTTCAGTAAAGGTCTCTGCGCTAATAGATGTTCGTCCAGATGTCATTGTAACTAGTTGCGTAGATAAAGATTCGACGAGCTTTATCAGCTGGGCCGAGCCATACCTGACTCGACTCTGTGGAAAAAATGTTCTTATCAAGAGCTTCTCAATTGAGAGTTTAACTGAGCTGTACGATACCTACGAGGCGCTCGCTATCTTGATAGGAAAGGGTAGGCTCGGGCGCGAACTCGCCCAGCGCACAAAAGCGCAGACTCAGGACTGGGCTAAAAATTTCTACGACAGATTACGTAATAAGAAGGTAACGGTGCTCTCAAGTGTAAAGCCGCTTAGTCTCGCAACCGGATTAATACCAGATCTTATTCAGGCCATAACAGGACAGCCGCAAGTTAGAACGAAGGAGCAACTGCTGGCTCCCCTTACTTGGAGCGAGATAGTGGCGTTTCGCCCCGATGTTATTATCGTAGCCCCTTGCGGAGCTACGCTAGAGGAGAGCTTAGGGACTTTTAAAGAGCTTGAAGCGGCGCCAGAGTGGGAGGATATCCCTGCCGTTAAGAGGGGCGAGGTCATCTTCTATGAGGGAGTGGAGCTATATCAACCCGGCCCCCGGTTTATTAAGGGAGTGGCCGTAGTAGTATCGGCTGTAGCGGGCTTAGATAGTGGATATATTACGAAAAAAGATGAGTTTTATCGGCTCCGTTTTGTGGAGCTTCATCGACACCGCTTTATGTGTTAGCCTAGGCAGGTTATGTCGAAACAGAGTAATATAGATAATGGCTCAGGTTGGGTCTCAGCTCCCGGGGTCGAAGATCAGGAGCTGGCGAGGCACCTTTTGAATGAGATCATTAGACACCGCTCTCAGGTAGAGTTCGACCCCGAGCGCTTTAAAGCGTGTACAGCGATGCAACTCACCTTTGCTCGGGATGGTTTCTTAAGCTCTGCCGAGCGAACAGAGCTCTTGCGAGCCATGTGTGCGTCGTACAACGTAGAGTTTAAGCCGCAGATCAAAACCTCTCATCGGCGCTTTGTTGGCCCCGTAATCGGAGCGCTTAAGCGCGCGATCTCACCCTTCGTTCAGGCCATGATAGGTCCAACGTTTAGACGCCAGCAGGATTTTAATGTGGCGACTATTAAGTTGCTTGCGAATCTATCAGATGATGGCCAGAAGCCTCGGTAACCGATTATTCATCTTCGATAACGGCCAGCAGCACTCCCGCTTGAATAATAGCGCCGAGCGCCACACTAAGCGTGGTAACTACCCCAGCACCTGGAGCCTTAATCGGATGCTCCATCTTCATTGAATCAAGTACGAGTAGTACCTGACCAGCAACGACCCGCGCACCCGGCTCGACGTTAATGGCCGCAACCTTGCCTGGAATCTGTGCGATAACCTGCATACCGAAAAGTGTGCCGGTGTGAGCTAGATTAGCCTGCGAGGATACTAACTCTTCAAGCACGAAGCTCCCCTGTGCTAGGTGCACCCAGGTGAGGCTTCCATCTAGTCTAATAGCGACCTCCATAACGGTAGGGTCATCACCCAGCCGCAGCTTTGCGTGGCTAGCAGCGTCACCCGTTGCGCAGAGCTCCTCTACAGAGAGCATTAGCTGCTCACTATGCGTACCATATGTAACGGACACGGTAGCTGATGCACACGTAACGGCCACGTTAGCAGATCCACTGTTGATAGTTGTGCGTGAAGAGATCGCTCCTCTCGAAGATTTAGTAACCCAGGGGAATTCAAGAGCTAGTGAGCCAGAACGTCCAGATAGCCACGGGGAGTGCGAGGCCCAGGCAGAGTAGGGGGTCAGGGCACGCAGAGCTGCTGCGATGGCGTGGGCGAGTACCTCCGTGTGACGGATGGCCTCAGGGCTTGGTAGGAGCTCTACGGTGCCCTGAATGGAGTGTTGCAGCGAGCTAAAGATCGGTTGTTTGAGTAGGTGGATCAGAAGGGCGCGATTGTTTCGTACCCCTGAGATACGGGTGCCGGCGAGAACGCTTAGGAGGGCCTCGATAGCTTGAGCTCGATCTGGGGCCTGAACTATCACCTTACCCAAGAGCGAGTCGTAGTGGTGCGAGACCTCTGAACAGGGCTCAACACCAAGATCTGCTCTTACGATTGAGTTATGAGGCGAGTTAGTTGGAACCTCGCACTCATGCACTATTCCGGTGGAGGTTACAAAGTCCCCGGTAAACTCTTCGGCGCACAGGCGTACCTCGATCGCATGGCCCCTTACCTGTGGGGTGCTTAAAATACCCAGCTTAGAGAGGTTAGTGCCCTCCGCTATCCGTATCTGTAGCTCTACAAGATCGAGCCCGGTTGTCATCTCTGTAACGGGGTGCTCGACCTGTAAGCGGGTGTTTACCTCTAGGAGATAAAAGGCGCCGTCGGGTGAGTAAAGAAACTCAACGGTGCCCAGATTAGTATAGTGAGCAGCCTTAGCGAGCCGACACGCCGCCTTGCACAGCTCCTCGCTCACCCCAGCCAGCAAGGATAGCGCCGGGGCCTCCTCTATCATCTTCTGATTGTTGCGCTGTAGTGAGCAGTCACGTGTGCCAAGCGCTACTACGTTGCCGTCTCTGTCTGCCGCGATCTGAACCTCAACGTGGCGCGCCGGGGAGATGTACCTCTCTGCAAATATCTCCGAGCGCCCAAAGGCCTTGATAGCTTCGCGCTGCGCGCCATCGATCTCAGTTGCAATATCTGAGTCCGCAAGGATTAGGCGCATACCACGCCCACCACCACCGGCAGCCGCTTTAAGTAAAACTGGATAGCCAACCCGCGCGGCAAATGACCTAAGCTGCTCGGCCTTCGAGGGCTGCGGATCCTCAGAGAAGATTAGGGTCGGCGAGACTGCAACATTGGCCCCCTGAGCAAGCGCCTTGGCGGCTGTCTTACTTCCAAGCACACGCATAGCCTCCGCCGAGGGGCCGATAAATATTAGCTGAGCCTTCGTTACCGCCTCTGCAAAGAGCGCATTCTCCGAGAGGAATCCGTAACCGGGATGAATACTATCTGCGCCGGAGGCTTTAGCAGCAGTAATGATCTTTTCTATCGAGAGATACGACTCTGGTCCCCCTAGCGCCTGAGAGCTGCTTGCTTCGCGCACATAAGGAGCGTGCTTATCTACCTCAGTATAGACCGCAACTGATTCAAGACCTAGCCTGTTACAGCTCTGTATAATACGACGAGCGATCTCGCCTCTATTGGCGATTAGGACCCTACTGAGTGCGCGCTGCGTGGGCATTTTAGTTACATCCTAAAGGTGCCAAAAACGCGCCCGCGCTGCTCGCTTTGAGTTTTTGCTAGAGATAAAGCCAGCCCAAGCGCTGCACGGGTTTCGGTGGGTTCTATGATGCCATCATCCCACAGCCGCGCGCTGGCGTAGATCGGATCGGTTTGCTCCAGGTACTGGGCTTTAATCTCCTCATAGTACCTGGTTTGCTCAGCCTGCTGCCACTGCTCGCCCCGGCTCTTGGCGCTATCGCTACGTACCTGGGTTACAACGCTGGCAGCTTGCTCGGCCCCCATCACCCCGATGCGTGATTGTGGCCATGACCAGAGAAAGTTTGGATTATAGGCTCTGCCGCACATGGCGTAATTTCCAGCGCCGTAGGAGTTGCCTACGATAACCGTGTATTTAGGAACCGTAGCGCACGCCACTGCGGTTACCATCTTGGCGCCGTCCTTTGCTATGCCGCGGTGTTCGTACTCCTTGCCGACCATAAATCCGACGATATTTTGAAAAAACACTAGTGGAATGGCGCGTTGCTCGCACAGTTGAATAAAGTGCGCCGCCTTCTCTGCGCTCTCAGAGAATAGAATGCCGTCGTTAGCGAGCACTCCGACCAGGTAGCCATCGATGCGAGCAAACCCGCAGATAATGGTCGTACCGTAGTTGGCTTTGAACTCATCTAGTTCACTATCATCGAGAATACGGGCCAGGATCTCGCGCATCGGAAAATAGTGCTTCGGATCGGAGGGGATAAACCCTGCGATCTCTTCGGCATTAAAACGGGGGGGCTTTGCTGCCGCGCGACCGATGCGAGCAGGGTGTATATTTACAATTGATGCAACGCAGCGACGTGCCATAGCGAGCGCCTCGGCATCTGAGTTCGCCAGATAATCCGTGACACCACTAATACGGGAATGTACATCCCCACCACCGAGCTCCTCGGCCGAAACCTCCTCTCCGGTAGCGGCCTTAACGAGAGGGGGGCCACCAAGGAAGATCATGCCCTGATTTTTAACGATAATCGCCTCATCACTCATGGCTGGAACGTAGGCACCTCCGGCGGTGCACGAACCGAGCACAACCGCTATCTGGGCTACCCCAGCAGCGCTCATACGGGCTTGATTAAAGAAGAGTCGACCGAAGTGCTCGCGGTCGGGAAATACCTGGTCCTGTAGGGGAAGAAATGCGCCCCCGGAGTCCACCAGGTAGAGGCAGGGAAGTTTATTCTCAAGCGCTATCTCCTGAGCGCGGAGATGCTTCTTAACGGTGAGTGGAAAATATGTTCCACCCTTTACCGTGGCATCGTTTGCAATAATCATGCAGGGGCAGCCCTCGATCACCCCGACTCCGGTTACCATACCGGCTCCTGGGCGCACTCCGTCGTAGAGATTGCTGCCGGCGAGCTGCGCTACCTCAAGGAAGGCGGAGCCTGGATCTATTAAGTGCGCGATACGTTCACGCGCCAGGAGCTTTCCGCGCTCAACGTGTCTCTTGACCGAGGGGTCCTGCGGGTCTGGTAGAGAGCTAGCGCGCATTGAGCGTAGCCGCACAAGGTGCAGGTTAAAGGCCGCAGCGTTATCGCTAAAGGGGGAGTCTGTTGTGGAGGGACGTGAGCCAAGTTGCATATATTAGGTGTAACTAGTCAGCATA
>Ga0209190_1000232_pt1 | contig 40395 bp, 34 predicted proteins | sample M_140205_XF_Meta_FD_187315 | JGI IMG/M metagenome (GOLD analysis project Ga0209190, IMG submission 187315) | Freshwater microbial communities from Lake Montjoie, Canada to study carbon cycling - M_140205_XF_MetaG (SPAdes) (version 2) | ecosystem: Environmental > Aquatic > Freshwater > Lake...
TAGATCTGAATAAAGAGTTTATTAAACACCCGCTATCTACATTTATAGTATCCTGTGAAGGAGATTCTATGAAAGATGCATTTATACCTCCCAAAGCCAAACTAATCATTGATAGAAGCATAACCCCTAAAAACGGGGATATTGTATTGGCAGTTATTAATGGAGAATTTACAGTAAAGTATCTTAAAAAGAATGATTATAAATGCTGGCTGATTCCTGCTAACAGAAAATACAGAGAAATAGAAATAACACCCGAAATGGATATGCAGGTTTGGGGTGTTGTCATTTTTGTAATTATAAATCCCGCAGATACAAGATGTATGCTTTAGTGGATTGCAATAATTTTTATGCCAGCTGCGAAAGGCTTTTTCAACCCCAACTTGAAAATAAGCCTGTTGTAGTATTTTCTAATAATGATGGTTGTGCCATTGCCAGAAGTGATGAGGCTAAGTTATTAGGTATTGAAATGGGAACACCTGCCTATCAAATTGAACATTTGATTAAAAAGCATAAGATTGCAGTATTCAGCTCCAACTATACTTTGTATGGCGATTTGTCTGATAGGATAATGAAAATCTTAGCAGATTTTACACCAAAAATGGAAATCTATTCTATAGATGAAGCTTTTCTGGATTTATCAGGATTTATGTATGATGATTTATTTCGTATGGGTACAGAAATTAAAAGTACAGTCAGGCAGCATGTAGGCATACCCGTTAGTGTAGGAATAGCCGGCACAAAAACTTTAGCTAAAATGGCTAACAGATATGCAAAGAAGAAGGATAAAAAGCTTGGGGTATTTTATGCCAGTGATCAAAATCTGATAGATGAAATGCTGCATTTTACAAAAGTAGAAGATGTCTGGGGCATAGGCAGACAGTATGCTTCTTTGCTTAAAAAAAATGGTATTTATACAGCAATGGATGTTACTAAAACACCTGAAGCATGGATGAGAAAATATCTTACGGTGGTTGGTCAAAGGTTATGGTACGAATTGAAAGGCATTCCTTCTATCGAATGGCAGCATCTACCAGCGCCCAAAAAAAATATTTGCACATCAAGGTCTTTGGGTAAGTTAACAGATGATAAATCTATTTTGAAAGAAGCTATTAGCAATCATGCAGCTACATGTGCCTTAAAACTGAGAAATCAGAAATCATGCGCAAAGGCCATCTGTGTATTCATCAATACAAATCCTCATAAAATAAACTTGCCGCAGTACGCTCGCTCTGTTACCATAGAATTTGATACAGCAACCAATCTTACCGGTGAAATTATTCAGTATGCCCTTAAAGGGCTAGATATTATTTTTAGAGAAGGTTTTTTGTATAAGAAAGTAGGAGTGATAGTATTGGAAATTATCCCTGAAAATCAGGTTCAAAATAGCTTATTTGATTGTATAGATAGAGGTAAGAATAGCAAGATGCTTTCGGCAGTTGACAAGATTAATCGTTCCATAGGAAAAGATGTGGTGAGAATGGCTTCTCAGGGATTTGAAAGAAGGTATAAACTTAGGTCGGAGCACCTTAGTTTTAAGTATACAACAGATATAAATGAGATACTTAAGGTGAAAATTTGATAAGTAGGGGTTAGCTGTAGTTTCAAATCACTAAATTGCCCTAAATTCATCATTGAATTTAATGTATCAACCCTAATAATTAGTTTCTAATGCAGCTTAAAATCAGCAACCTCAATAAAATGTACTCCAACGGAGTGAAGGCCCTCGATAATGTTAATCTTACTCTTGAAAAGGGGATGTTTGGACTTTTAGGTCCTAATGGCGCCGGTAAAAGTACGCTCATGCGCACAGTAGCAGCCTTGCAAGACCCAGATAGCGGATCCATTCAGCTGGGTGATATTGATGTGATCAATCAGAAAAATGAATTAAGAAAGGTATTAGGCTACCTTCCTCAGGATTTTGGGTTCTATCCTAAAGTTTCTGCCCTTGAAATGCTTAATCATTTCGCTATTCTTAAAGGGATTTCCAATAAAAAAGAACGGAAGGCTATCGTGGAGGCGCTCTTGCAGCAAACCAATCTTTTTGAGGTTAAAAATAGAAATTTGAAAGAATTTTCTGGAGGTATGCGCCAGCGCTTCGGTATTGCCCAGGCCTTACTTGGAAATCCTAAGTTGGTTATTGTAGATGAACCTACCGCAGGCCTCGATCCTATGGAGCGCAATCGCTTTCATAATATATTAAGTGAAATAGGAGAGCAGGTGATTGTTATATTATCAACACATATTGTTGATGATGTAAAAACACTTTGCAATCGTATGGTAATAATGAATGGGGGTACCATTTTACTTGAGGGCGCTCCTGCTCAAACGGTAGCTGCTGTTCAAGGCAAAATTTGGCAAAAAGCAATCAACAAAGAAGAGCTTGCTAACTACCGTAGCCGCCTTAAGGTAATCTCGAATCATATTTCAGAATCAAAGATGATTGTGCATGTAATGTCTGATTCCTTGCCTGAAGATGGGTTTGTACTCACAGAGGCAACACTCGAAGATGTTTACTTCTCAACTATTAACAAAAATTAATTTACATGTTCCTCGAGATTTTTCTTTTTGAACTCAGATTGGCTTTTCGTAAGCCCTCTACTTATATATACTTTGCTATTCTTTTTGCATTTACTATGCTAACAGGTCTCGCTGTATCTGGAATGTTTGATACAGTAAGGTCCGACAGCAATACGATTATAAATTCTGCAAGTTCTATAGCAGAAGTGTATCTAGGTCTTACCGGGGGTATTTTATTATTATTTTGGTCTTCTATTATTATCTCAGTGATGGGTACTTCCATTCAGAGAGATTATCAATACAATACACATCCTTTATTTTTCACTAAGCCAATAACAAAAAAAGATTACTTCTTTGGCAGATTGCTTGGATCTCTAACTATTTGTATACTCATTTTTGCTGGGCTGATGATAGGATATTTTGTAGGAACTCTTTTTGGTATGGGAAAGCCAATGATGGGCCCTTATTCACTAATGAATTATTTACAGCCCTTTCTTATATTTATTCTCCCTAATCTTTTGTTTTTTGGATTAATCTTTTTTTCAGTAACAACCTTCGCTCGTAATACAATGGCAGCCTATATTGCTGTTATTTTATTTTTTGTTTTTCAAATTATTAGCGGCATCATTTCGCAGGATATTGAAAATAAATTTATAGCTTCTTTACTTGAGCCTACAGGAAGTATGGCATTTAGCTTGATTACTGAGTATTGGAGTCCTGCCGAAAAGAACTTGAACATGATTCCGATTACCGGTGCTTTATTATACAATAGGTTGCTCTGGCTGGGAATTACTTTTGTTATTGGTTTTTTTAGTTATGTAGGGTTTACTTTTTCTCAATTTTTGAGACCTTTCTCTTTATTCAACAGAAAGAAAAAAGAGTCGCAAAAATTCATACCCCTTTCTCATACACTTGCAGATCTTCCTTCTGTTAAACAATATTTTGGCAGGAGAAATAATCTTAAACAAATATTTAGTTTAGGGTATATTGAATGGAGGAAGATTATTAGAAGCGTTTTTTTTATTGTGATAAGTCTATTGAGTATTGGTATTATAATAACAGCAGGTTATTTCAGTAGCGCTATGGATAAGATGTCTACCTATTTGGTTACTTATAAAATAGTAGATCTTGCATTTGGATCTATCGGATTTTTTCTGATAATTTTTATTATATTTTTTTCCGGTAATATTATTTGGAGGGAGAAAGAGGCTGGCATGGATGAATTAGTAGGAGTGACGCCGCCCGGAAATGCTGTATTCTTCTTTTCAAAGTTTGTTGGGTTGTTTCTTTCTGTGGCACTATTGTATCTAGCTGCAGCTATTACCGCAATAATAATGCAGGTTGTTTCGGGGTTTTATCAAATCGATATTTTGCAATATCTAGTTGCAATTTTATCAGGTTTGGCAGTGATAGTTGTGGTTATCGCCTTAGCGCTATCAGTACAATGTTATGCTTCCAATAAATATTTGGGGTTTTTCTTTACACTGGTCCCTTTGCTGATTATCCCTATTTTATTCGGATACCTTGAATGGTCAAATTCTTTAAATGATTTTAATAGTGAAAGCATATCTAAGCCTTATTCCGATATGAACGGATATGGTGGTAGGTATATACAATGGCCTTTCTATCGGGTTTATTGGTATAGTATTTCAGCCTTCCTTTGTTTGATAGCACTCATTGTTTATCCTCGAGGAAAAGAAAAATCTTTCAAGTCGAGATGGAAGCTCTCAAGATATTTTAATAATAAACAATTCAGATTTTATATTGTCATTCCTGTTTTTATTGCACTGGTTGCTGGTTTTTTTATTTATTATCAAGAATATATCCTTGTTGATGATACCAAGCCCAAGGTAAGGGAAAAGGGGATGGCGGATTATGAAAAAAAATACAAACACTTCGAAAAGTTGCCTCAGCCAAGGATTGTGGCGGTAAATCTTAATTTTGATATTTTTACTAAAAGTAAGGAGTTGAATGCAGCGGGGAGTTATATTCTAAAAAACAAAACGGAGTTCCCTATTGATACTATTTATTTTGATTATCCAGGAGGCAAAAAAAATCCATATCATTTTAATACATTCAGCTTATCAGTTCCTTCGTCGGTAGTAATAGATGATTCTAGTAACGGTATTCGTATTTTTAGTTTGGCTAATTCTTTACAGCCTGGCGACAGTCTTTCTTTTGTTTTTAATATGCATTATGCCCCTAAGAGTTTCTATTATGCTGCATCTTCAATTGTGCAAGGAGATGGCACTTTCCTTAATAATGATATTTTACCTTCTATTGGCTATAGCGAACAAGGTGAATTAGGCGAAAATACTGCTAGAAAAGAATATGGACTTCCGTTTAAGTCTCGTATGGCGAAGGTTGATGACAAAAAGGCCTTAATGAATAATTATATTTCCAGTGATGCTGATTGGATACGATTTGAAGCCACCCTCAGCACTGATGAGGGGCAGATAGCAATAGCGCCAGGCTATTTAACTAAACAATGGGTGAAAGATAATAGGAGCTATTTTCAATATAAAATGGATAGCCCCATACTTAATTTCTATTCTTTAATGAGTGCTACCTATTTGGTTAAACATGATAAGTGGCAGGATGTTAATCTTGAGATTTATTATCATAAAGGCCATGAATTTAATCTCGATAGAATGATGCGTAGTATCAAATTGTCGCTCGATTATTATACTAAAAATTTTGGCCCTTATCAGCATAAGCAATTACGAATTATTGAGTTTCCTCGATATGCAAGTTTTGCTCAGTCTTTCCCTAATACTATTCCATACTCCGAAGCAATTGGATTTATTTTGAAAGTAGAGGATGATCCTGAAAAAATAGATATCCCTTTTTATGTAACGGCTCATGAGGTAGCCCATCAATGGTGGGCGCATCAGGTAATTGGTGGTAATGTACAAGGTAGCGTGCTAATGAGTGAAAGTATGAGTCAGTATTGCGCTCTTATGGTAATGGAAAAAGAATATGGCAAAGAAGCGATGAAGAAGTTTCTTAAGTATGAAATGGATCAGTATTTACAAGGGAGAACTTTTGAAAGTAAGGGTGAATTGCCATTGATGCTTTGTGAGAATCAACAGTATATTCATTATAATAAAGGCAGTGTGGTTATGTATGCCTTGAAGGATTTTATAGGAGAAGAAAAATTAAACGGTGCTTTAAAAGCATATCTTGAAAAAGTTAAATTTTCTGGACCTCCTTACACTAATTCTATTGAATTTATAAACTTTATTAAACAGGCTACTCCTGATAGTTTGCAATATCTGGTTACAGATTTATTTGAAAAGATAACTATCTATGAAAACTATGTTTCATCCTTGGATTATATTCGTTTGCCTGATAGCACTTATAAGGTTACATTGAAAGTAGGTTCTGCAAAATATTATTCTGATAGCTTAGGTAATAGAAGTAAGGCTTCTGTAAATGATTATATGGACATAGGTATTTTTGCTGCTGCTATTGTAAAAGGCAAGGAGAAGGAGCGCGAGCTATTAATACAGCGTATCAAAATGGATCAACCTGAAAAAACATTTGAATTTATAGTAAAGGAAAAGCCTGTTAGCGCAGGAATAGATCCTTATTTGAAACTTATTGATCGTAAGCCTGAAAATAACTCTTGTAAGTTTGGTAAAAAGCCAGTCATTCCAAATCTGAATCCTGACCAAGAAGGGAAAATGATTGAATTTAGTTTTTAATAACTGAGGATAATTTTTATTCTGTTGCTTTCCAGAATTCAATCCAGCTCGATCCTTCTTCTGCAAAAGTTGTTGTATCGCCTGTTCTTTCAGGATGTATTTGAGTAAGGGTTCGTATTTCTATTTCATTATATCCTGCTTGCTTTAATTGCAATACAAAATCTTCTCTGCTATATAGCTCTATGTTTTGAAGTGAAAGTAATTTTGAAATAACATCAAAAACATTATGGTAATTTTTATTTTTTTCTGTTACTAAATGTTGAGGAAGGCAGTAGTCCCCAATTACAATAGCATTTATAGTTCTCGACCATTTCAATAGTTCTAGTAGTTGATTTCTCGTAAGGTAGTAAACAATGCCCTCAAAAATGACCATTGTAGGATGGGTATCAATAAAGCCCTTATTTTTTAATTTTTCATTCAATTCACTCTCATTGGTTATGTCGCAATCGATAAAATTAATATTATTAAAATAGGGAATTAATAATTCCGTTTTTTCCTTCATTGAGTGTATGTCAATATCAAAAATTATACTCTCTGGGTACATTTCTGCGAGTGCTGGAGAAAGAGGAGCTATGCCTGCTGCCATAATTACTACCTGCCCATTTTTGTGCTCTTTAAGAAAGGCACATGCATGCTTCCACATAAAGTATTTTCTACCTGATACGGATTTGATATGGAAATAATCCTGATCATCATCCATGGTCCTCAACAATGAATCGCCCTCGGAAAGGTCAAGCTGTTTAATATAATTTTGAGTTTTTTCTCCTGGATACATCTTCAAGTCTGACCAGTTCAATACCAGGGCTGATGTAGATGATATTTTCATTGTTTATTATTATAGCCGCAAAATACCTAATTTATATTCATCAAAATCTTTATTAAATTTGACCTATGGTCAAGTCAGTTAAACAAAACAAGAAATCTTACGAAAGGCCCATTATATCATCATTCTGGGCAAAAGTAATTCTTGCTTTATTTGTATTGTTCCTTTATGGTAAAACAATTGGATATGAATTTGTACTTGATGATGGTTTAATTATCGAAAATAATCCAGTAGTCCAGCAAGGGATAACTGGAATTGGGCTAACCTTCAAGCAGGGAAGTGTTACTCATTTTAAAGGAGGGAATTTTCAAATATATAGACCGGCCTTGATTAGTTTATTATGTATAGAAAACCAGCTTTTCGGCATGTCGCCAACAGGTTATCATCTTATTAATCTGTTATTGTATATACTTCTCGTTATTCTTGTTTTTGAATTATTAGCTTTGTTATTCCCCTCGCTGCATTTGTATTATAGATTGTTAATAGCTCTATTATTTCTCGCTCATCCTATTCATTCAGAAGTTGTTGCTAATGTTAAAAGCCAAGATGAATTACTGGCTACTCTAGGCTGCCTTTTTTCTTTATTTTGTTTAGTTAAAGCGGATGATCTTGGTAGCGGAAAGTTTAAATATTTAGTTTTCTCTCTCCTCTCTTACTTGTTAGCACTCTTTTCTAAAGAAACCTCCTTCGCTTTTATTGTTATATTACCTCTTGCACTTTTTCTTATAATGCGTGTTGGCATTTTTGATAGTATTAAGAAAGTTAGTTATCATATTTTGGCAGCTGTATTTTTTATAATCTGTCGATATTTTGCTATCAGGGATATCAACCTACCTTTTGAAACCAGTGCTATGGAGAATGTGCTCTATGCGGCTAAATCAAATAGTGAGTTGATTGGAACTAAACTAATGATCGCTTTTTATTATCTTAAGATGATGGTCTTCCCTTATCCAATGTCTTGGGATTATTCCTTTAATCAGGTACCAGTGATGAATGTTACGGATATGCTCCCTCTATTGTCGATTGGTCTTTATGCGTTGATCACTTTTCTTTTCTTTTGGAATATTAAAAAGCGTCCTGAAATTTCATTTGGACTTGGTTTCTTTATTGCATTAAGTGTTCCTACTGCAAGTATCTTCTTCCCCAACGGTGCCACTTTTGCTGATCGATTTTTGTTTATGCCTTCTCTTGGGTTTTTAATAGCCTTGGTTTATTTGATTGTTACTTGGCTTGGAGGATCCCTTGATTTAATCAGTAGCAAAGCTAAATGGGGAGTAAATGTTTTGGGGGTATTTATTTTGGTTTTATATAGTGCTATTACATTAGGCAGAACTTCCGATTGGAAGGATAATTATTCTGTATTTAAGTCGGGTGCTGAAAATTCTCCTAATAGCAGTAGAACAACAGAAGGTATGGGCACTCATTATATGAATTTAGCGCAAGAAAGCACAGAGGCCAATGAAAGAGCCTTGTATGTTGACAGCTCTATTAAATTATTAGAGAAAAGTTTGAAGATATTTCCTGGTAATAATAGCGCTTCGTATAGACTTGGACTTATTAATTCTATGCTGGGCAATAAAGCTGCTGCAGCAATGTATTACAGGAAGTCGATTGCTTCTAAGCCAGATTATCTTTCTGCACTGATTAATTTAGGTACTTTATATGCTTCTTCTTCAAATTTTGATTCGGCTTATTATTATTTCGATAAAGCAGTTAAGTCTGATCCGCTTAATGATATGGCCCTTACTAATATTTCAATTGTATCATATAATCTTGGTAAAAATGACATTGCTATTAGTTATGGAGAAAAAGCTGTTGCTGCAGGATTGGGTAATGCTAAAATATATAATATTCTTTCTCAGGCTTATTTAAAATTGGGGGATCTCGATAAATCAAATCGGTATAAAAATTTGTTTGATGCCAATCCTAATACCGGTCCAAGGCTTGAATGATATGAAAATGTTTTTTGATTAAGTATAATTAATTATTCCGGCTTTGCTACCATAAGGCTACATCCACGCATATCACTATTATCAAGCCTGCCAGTAATTTCAAAAGATCCGTCCTCGTAAAGTTTTCCGCTATCTTCCGTTGCAATAAAAGAGCAGCTGTAAATATTGGCAAGGTCAATAATATTGATAGCACCTGAAAGCGACTTTCCTGAAATATTCTCATATTTAACATCTAAAGGATTGTCTTCTCCTCGTATACAAATTTTCATAGTAGGTGGGCAATTAAAAATTCCGTCCTTTTTTGAATAGGCCTGAGATAATAATTCCGTCATGCCATATTCTGAATGAATATGATTGTTGCCGAATTGTTCCTTAAGTCTGGTATGAACTTCCTCCCTCAACATTTCTTTCCTTCTTCCTTTCATGCCACCTGTTTCCATGATAATAGTATGTTGCAAGGGTATTGTATAATTATCTGCAAAATCGAGCAGCGCATAGGTTACGCCAATTAGTAATGTTGGAATACCTGCTGCTTCGTTTTGTTCTAGTGTTTTATAAAGGAGTTGTTCGTCATTAAGATAAAATCCGCTTTTTGAGTTTTTAGATAGCTGGATAAGCTCATTGACCATAAATACTAATGATGATTTTCCTCTTTCTAGATAAGAGGGCAGGAGCCCGATAATACAAAGCGATGAAGGATGGCCATAAAAATTGGTAAACGTTTTCAGAAAACTTTCTTTATAATTTTCTAGATTCTTAATATGATGTTTTGAGGAGATGCTTCCAGTAGTGCCGCTACTTTCAAAAATTGTAGTTGTTTCAAATTCTGTTGTTTTTACAGCATGCGTCTTGAAAAAACTTATGGGCAGAAAAGGTATTTGACTCAGCTTGCTTACTTTTTCTGGAGTTACTTTAAGTGCTTGGCAGTAAGCGCAGTAAAGTGCATTGTTTTCGTACTGGAATCTGAATATTTTCAGGGCTACTTGCTCAAAATTATCCGTTGAAACCTCAGAGATTTCCTTTTCTAAACTTATATTTTTTCCCGGTGAGGCCATTTGTCGCCAACTTTAAGATTGTTTTATTGAGAGGTATCAGTAAATTTGAACACAATTTACAAATATGAGATCATTGCTCCTTCCGGTTTTTTTATTATTCTTCCTTTCATCCTGCCAAAAGGATAAATTTACTACAGTTCCACAAATTAGGTTTATCAGTCTGAGTCCTAATGTGGCTGCTTCAGATTTACCTATTTCTCTAAAAGATCTAGCTCCTAAACTAACTATTAGGGTAACTGATGCTGAAGGCGACATTGGGTTAAGCCCTGGTGTTGATACTTCTTATGTTTATCTAAAAAATCTTAGTAGTGGATTTGAGGATATAATGAAATTTCCTTCATTAGGTGCTTCTGCAGGTAAAAATTTTGATGCTGAGATTGAGATCAATCTCTTTGATGCTATGGATTGTCCCGGTAATAGGCCTTATATAGATACTACCTATTATGAAGTGTATATTACTGATTTTGCACATAATAAGAGTAATACACTTACTACATCCAAGCCCTTATACTATCATTGTTTATAATGAAAACATGGGCCCGGTTCATCTTATCTCATTCTCTTTTCGTTTCTTTATGTGCCGTGGCTTTATGCTTGCAGACATACATTCTGCTTGATCTTAAAGTATCAATTTTAGTTTTAATTGCTGTTTTTTTAGCTACTCTTTCTGGTTATAATTATTACTGGCTTGCCTGTAAGTATTTCTCAAAGCAGCAAGTTGGAATCGTATTTTTTATCAGGGAAGAAAGATCTCATTTCTTTTTATTTATTTGTTCTTCTTTGGCATTGATCTATTTTCTGATAATAATTCCTGCAATATTTCTTGTCATAATCACAGGAACTTTTTTTACTTTTTTATATAGTATTCCTGTGATTCAGTTAAAAATGTTAAAGCATATTGGGAAGGCGGGATTTCTTAAAACATTTTTATTAGCTTTTGTATGGGCCTTTGTTACAGTATTTGCTCCTTTCTCTCTTACTAAGGATGCGAGTATTGATGCCGTCCTATTGTTATTTGTAACCCGTTTTCTTTTTATCTTGATGCTCTGTATTATTTTCGACATGAGGGATGTTGCTGTAGATAAGATAAAATCATTAAGTAGTATTGCTACCGATATGAGTACCCATCAGTTGAAATGGTTATTTGATGCAGTATTTCTGCTTTATCTCATTTCTGTGCTTTTGATTGCTGATGTGGCCTTGGTTTCACTGCTTCCTTCCGGCTTAATTACTTATGTTGTATATAGGCTGGCAGCAAGGCCTCGTGGGTATTTCTTCTATTATTTTATAGTTGATGGCTTGATGTTGTTTTCTTTTATCGCAACTTATATGGCAAGTTTTTGGTTATTTTGTTGAAAATTTATCATCCATGGCTAAAGCACAGAAAAAAGGCAATCTTTCTCAGGCCTCCTATACCTTCCTTAGAAATTATATCAATAATGCATCTCCCACAGGTTTTGAAAGTGGAGGTCAAAAATTATGGATGGAATACCTTCGTCCTTATATTGATGAGATGTTTACTGATTCTTATGGAACAGCAGTAGGTGTAATTAATCCTTCCGCTCCTTTTAAGGTAGTGATTGAGGCTCATGCGGATGAAATTAGCTGGTTTGTGAATTATATTTCTCCTGATGGACTTATTTATCTAAAACGGAATGGAGGTGTGGATCATCAGATAGCGCCCTCTATGCGCGTTTTGATCCATGGTAAAAAAGGTGCGGTGAAAGCTGTTTTTGGATGGCCTGCCATTCATACAAGAATGAGCAATACAGATAGTAAAGAACCTTCTCCAAAAGTTGACAATCTCTTTCTTGATTGCGGTGCTAGAAATAAAAAGGAAGTGGAAGCACTTGGTATTCATATTGGAGCCATTGCTACCTATGAAGAAGGATATGATGAACTGTCAAATAATTATCTCATTGGTCGTGCTTTTGATAATAGGATAGGCGGCTTTATGATTGCTGAAGTAGCAAGACTTATTAAGGAAAGAAAGAAAAAGCTTCCCTTTGGACTTTATGTGGTGAATGCTGTTCAGGAGGAAATTGGCTTGAGAGGTGCTGAAATGATTGCTAGGCGCATTAAACCCAATGTAGCCATCATTACAGATGTAACCCATGACAGTACTACTCCCATGATTAATAAGATTATAGAAGGAGAGTGTGCCTGTGGTAAAGGGCCTTCGCTTTGTTATGGACCTGCTGTTCATAATAAACTACTTGACTTTGTTCAGGAAGTAGCTAAGGATAACAAAATACCTGTGCAGCTTAGGGCGGTCAGTAGAAGTACAGGTACTGATACCGATTCGTTTGCCTATGCAAATGAGGGCTGTCCTTCGGTGTTAATTTCTATTCCTTTGCGCTACATGCATACTACTGTAGAAATGTTGCACAAGGATGATATTGAAAATACGGTTAAACTGATGTATGAGTCGCTAATGAAGTTGACACCTAAAACTAATCTCAGCTATTTTAAATAATCTGCCGGGTAAACTGGTTTTATGCAAAGTAATTTTGAAAAGTATTTAAGAATATTGGGCTTACTACTCAGTGGAGTAATAATTTTTATTTTATTGCTCACTTTGTTGATATTAGGAAGTAGAGCCTTGTTTGGCATCTTGGAGCCACTAGGGTGGACGGCCATTATTTTTAGGCTTATTATTGTGGTCTTTCCTTCTGCGCTTTTTATTACTGCTTATCTTATTTTTTTAAATCGAACTCGGCAACATAAAACTAAGTGGGTAAGGCTAGTATCTTATACTTTATTTATTGCAGGAATATTAACCTGGGTATATACATTGGTATCAGATATGCAAATTCTTTTCGATAAGCCAGGTAACTCTGTTGAAAATTTCGGATCCTATGAAGTATCCTTTGTAGCTGCCCACATTCTATGCTTTCTAATTATAGGCATCTTACAGGCTGCAACTGCTGAAAAAGAAATTGATTGGATGGAAAGAGGTCGCTCTTAAATTAATGCTAGCTCAAGTACCTGTTGCATCGTTTTCACATAGTGAAATTTTATTCCTTTAATGAATTGAGGATTTATTTCTTCAGCATCTTTTTCATTTTGCCAGCAGAGTATAATCTCCTTAATGCCCGACCGCTTCGCTGCTAATACTTTTTCTTTGATGCCTCCCACAGGTAATACCTGTCCGCGGAGCGTGATTTCTCCAGTCATAGCAAGGAATGGTTTTATCTTTCTTCCGGTAAAAGCACTTGCAAGCGAACTCATCATAGTAATACCAGCACTAGGGCCATCTTTTGGAATGGCTCCTTCCGGAACATGTATATGAGCACTTTTATTTTTAAATTCTTTGGGATCAATCCCTGCCTTTTTTGCATTGGCTTCAAGCCAAGTAAATGCTGTAGTAGCACTTTCTTTCATCACATTACCTAAATTGCCTGTAAGTTTCAGATCACCTTTCCCTTCGCTTAGCTGTGTCTCAATAAAAAGGATGTCTCCGCCAACATAAGTCCAAGCTAATCCAACTGCCACACCAGGCATGTTGGCCATTTTGTATAATTCAAGACTGTATTTAGGTTTACCAAGAATTTTTTCAATATCCTTATCAGTGATGGTAGCTTTCAATTTTTCATTTAATACAAGTTCTTTTGCCTGATAGCGCATCACACTTGCTAGCATTCTGTCTAATTCACGAACTCCACTTTCTCTTGTATAATCAATAATTATTTTATCAAGCACACCTTCGCTAAAACGGAAATCTTCATTTTTAAGTCCATGCATTTCTTTTTGCTTGGGCAGTAAATGTTTTTTTGCGATTTCTATTTTTTCTTCAATGGCATAGCCACTGAGGTTGATAATTTCCAGTCTGTCTTTTAATGCAGTAGGAATACTAGTTATATCATTAGCAGTTGCAATAAAAAGTACTTTACTCAGGTCGTACTCTAATTCGAGGTAGTTGTCGTAAAAAGAATTATTCTGTTCTGGATCAAGAACTTCAAGTAGGGCGGATGAAGGATCGCCGCGATGGTCGCTGCCCACCTTATCAATCTCGTCAAGTATCATTACAGGATTACTTGATTTTATTTTTCTTATCGATTGAATTATTCTACCAGGCATGGCTCCGATGTAAGTCTTTCTATGTCCTCTTATTTCACTTTCATCATGCAAGCCGCCTAAGCTTACTCTTACATATTTTCTGTTGATAGCAGCTGCAATACTTTTTCCAAGGCTTGTTTTTCCTATGCCCGGAGGGCCTATGAAGCAAAGGATAGGACTTTTCATATCGCCCTTTAGTTTGAGCACAGCAAGGTATTCCAGTATCCTTTCTTTAATTTTTTCCATTCCATAATGATCATGATCAAGCACCTTCTTGGCCTTCTTTAGGTCATATTGATCCTGAGTATATTCTTCCCAAGGTAAGTCCAGCATCAAATCAAGATGATTGTATACTACAGAGTAATCGGGAGTTGAGGGGTGCATGCGTTCAAGCTTTTCTATCCCTTTTCTAAAAGCTTCTTTAGCCTGAGCGCTCCATTTTTTTGTTTCACCCTTTTTTTGAATGTCTTTAAGCTCTGCAACATTTTCGCCACCTAATTCGTCTTTGATAGCTTTTATTTGTTGTTGAAGAAAGTATTCTCTTTGCTGTTTATCTAACTCTGCACGAGTTTTTGAAGTTACCTTATCCTTTAATTCAGCATACTGCAGTTCGGTTTGCATTAAACTTAAAAGTAATTCAGCTCTTTCCTTGATATTATTAATTTCAAGTAATTTTTGCTTTTGTTTTAGTTCACTGCTTAAGTTGCTGCTTACAAAATGAATAAGAAAAATAGGATTCTCGATATTCTTAAGAATAATTGCAGCCTCGCTAGGGATATTGGGTGAAAGGGTAACTATTTGTGCAGCCAGGTCTTTAATGCTGCTAACCATAGCGTTGAAATCAGGATCAGAAGTAATAGGTTCTTCAGTCAATAAACTTATTCTGGCTTTAAAATAAGGATCTTCAGAAGTTATTTCTTCTGTTTTGAAACGTTTTCGGCCCTGTATTATAATAGTTGTGCCACCATCTGGCATTTTTATCAACTTTACGATCTTGGCTATGGTACCTACCTTTTCGAGGTCACTTAATGCAGGTTCTTCAATATTGCTGTCTTTTTGAGCTACCACACCTACCAATTTGTCAGCCTTATAAGCGTCTGTGACAGCCTTTATGCTTTTATCTCTGCCAACAGTAATGGGTATTACCACTCCCGGAAACAAAACCGTATTTCTTAGAGGTAATAGGGGTAATTCATCCGGAATCTCCTGATCATCAGCATTTGCTTCTTCCTCGTTGAGGGGAATAATGGGCATGAATTCCATTTCATCGTCCGTACCCTGCATAAATAAGCGTTTATCCATATTCAGTCTTTATTCGTCATTTTGGCAAAAATAGCCTCTTAATGCCGTTTATTTTTATAGGAGTGATAATAGGCAAGATTAATGCCATTTAGTGATTTCGATAAGATTTTTCTGTTTTAATTGATTTCAAGGGATTTTTACTCTTGATCTTTGTCAAAAGCCAGAAGTATATTTGCCCCGATGGATATCAATTGTACGGATAAAGAGGAAATGATTCTTCAAAAAATATCAGCTGCTGCTGCTGAGTTAAATGTGCCTAGTTATGTGGTAGGGGGATTTGTGCGCGACAAACTGCTGGGTCGTGCTACAAAGGATATTGATATTGTATGCATAGGTGATGGAATTCTTCTTGCCGAAAAAACAGCCGCAAAATTTAACCCTGTACCTGTTGTCAATTTTTTTAAAAACTTTGGTACCGCTCAAATAAAATTAAATCTTGGAAAAGATGCTGGTCAGCAAAACCAAATCGAAGATGTTGAATTTGTGGGGGCACGAAAAGAGAGTTATCAATCTCATAGTAGAAAGCCTGCTGTAGAATCGGGGACGCTTGAGGATGATCAGGCTAGAAGGGATTTTACTATCAATGCGATGGCCGTAAGTCTTAATAAATTGGATTACGGAAAACTAATCGACCCTTTTAATGGAATTGCAGATTTGGAGAAAAAGATATTGCGCACTCCTCTTGAGCCAAGTACAACCTTTAGCGATGATCCGCTAAGAATGATGCGCGCAATACGATTCTCAGCACAGCTTAGTTTTGAAATTGACCCCTTGACTTATAAAGCTATAGGAGAAAATGCGGGTAGAATAAAAATAGTAAGTGGCGAACGTATTGCTGATGAGTTGAATAAAATTCTTATGTGTGCTAAGCCATCGGTTGGATTTGATCTATTATATAAGACGGGTTTACTTGAATATATTTTTCCTCAAATGGTAGACTTGGCAGGTGCAGAATATATTGACGGGCTTGGCCATAAGGATAATTTTTATCATACCATTCAGGTGGTGGATAATATATGTCTTACCACAGAAGATCTCTGGCTGCGCTGGGCTGCTGTATTGCATGATATTGGAAAGCCTGCCACCAAGCGTTTTGAAGAGGGAACAGGTTGGACCTTTCATGGCCATGAAGTTGTAGGTGGCAGAATGGTGCCAAAGATTTTTGCGCAACTTAAACTGCCTCAAAATGAAAAAATGAAATTTGTTCGCAAGATGGTGGAACTTCATCTTCGGCCTATTAGTCTTACAAAAGAAAATATTACCGATTCGGCTATACGTAGATTATTATTTGATGCCGGAGAAGATATTGATTCACTCATGCTTCTTTGTGAAGCCGATATTACTTCAAAAAATAAACAAAAGGTAAAACGCTTCCTTGAAAATTTCGAGTGGGTACGTAAGAGATGTGTTGAGGTAGAAGAGAAAGATCATATCCGCAATTGGCAGCCTCCAATAACAGGAGAAATTATTATGGCAACTTTTAATCTATCTCCAGGTCGAGAAGTGGGCAATATTAAAAATGCTATCCGCGAAGCAATCCTGGATGGAGTAATACCTAATGAGTACGATACGGCCTTTAAGTTTATGATTGAAAAAGCCAAGGAATTAGGGGTGGATAAATCATCTTAAAAGTGGCGGGTAATCATTTTAATCTACACATTTATTTTATTACTTTTGATTATGGCTATATTAAAATTTAGAATTTATTGGGAAGAAGATGAAGCTGTTTATCGCGATGTGGCAGTAAAGCATTCTCAAAGCTTTCAGGATCTTCATACGGTGCTGCTAAAGTCGTATGAATTTGACAGCAAGCACCAGGCTACCTTCTATCGCAGCAATGATACTTGGCAGCTGGGCCGCGAGATCTCTCTTGAAAAATATGAGAAGCCCTATAAGGCAGATCCTCTTATCATGAGTGAAGTGATAATAGGAAGTGAAATCAAAGTTCCCAATCAGAAATTTATTTACGACTACGATTTCGTAAAAGAATGGCGATTTATGGTGGAGCTTATTAATGTAGATAAAGAGGAGAATAATAAGCTGGAGTATCCTTGCATTGTAAGAGCTGAAGGTATTGGTCCTTCACAGTATGGCACCAAGGGTATTGTAGATACTCGACTTGCTGAAATGGAAGAAAAATATGATCTTAATTCAGATGGACTTGCTGATGGATTTACTGAAGAAGGAGAGGAAGGTACTTCGGGTGATACTGATGAAGAGACCGCAACAGATGACACTAATGATGTATTTTAATAATATTGTAGTTTAATTTCCTCGTTTTCTTAATCATTTCAAATTTTTTGTTGGTTCTGTATAAGCCTTACAAAAATGGAAAAAATAGTTATCATTCTTGCCGGACCTACAGCTGTAGGTAAAACAAAAGTTGCCATTGACCTTGCGCGGCATTTCTCTACTGAAATAATTTCTGCTGATAGTCGGCAATGCTATAAAGAGCTTAATATTGGCGTAGCCAAGCCTGATCAAACTGAATTGCTGGCCGCTCCCCATCATTTCATTAGCTCTCATTCAATTTCCGATCGGCTTACTGCAGCTGATTTTGAAAAATTTGCTTTAGAAAAATCTTCGGCTATTTTTAAAAAGAATAATGTTTTGCTAATGACTGGTGGCACTGGGCTTTATATAAAAGCTTTTGCCGAAGGATTGGATCTTATTCCACCTGTTGATGAAAATAGTAGGCAGGCTGTACATGTTGGATATGATACCGGAGGTCTTAGCTGGTTGCAGCAGCAGATTGTTCTGCACGATCCAATTTTTGCAAAGTTGGGGGAAATGCAAAATCCTAGAAGACTTATGCGGGCGCTTGAAGTAAAAATGTCTACAGGAAAATCAATTATCGAATATCAATCAGCTACTCAATTAAAAAGAGACTTTCGCGTTATAAATATTGCACTTGAAAGACCAAGAAATGAATTGTATGAAAGGATAAATCTTCGTGTTGAAGAAATGGTTAAGCAGGGCTTGGAAGAAGAAGCGAGGGGATTGGTTAGTTTTAAGCATCTGCCTTCATTGCAAACAGTAGGGTACCGCGAGTTTTTTGATTTTTTCGAAGGGAAAACTTCTAAGGAACAAACAATTGAACTTATCAAACAAAATACACGTCATTATTCTAAGCGACAAACTACATGGTTCAGAAATCAATCATCTTTCCTATCCATTGAGCCTTCATTTGAAAAAATATTGGAGTATGTTAATGGATTAACTAAAAAGTAAATACTTCAAAACAATTGCCTAAGGTATTTTAACACCAAATGTAACAGCAAAAGTATTCCTATTGTCTCTAGTTGTTGCAAATGTGTTTGCTCTATCTGAAAGCCTATAAGGGAAGTTTGCATCCTTGCTGATATTGTGTACATAAGTTAAATCAATAAAAAAGCCTTTATCACGATAGCCGATACCTCCGCTTAATAACATTTTATTTGCTCTAAATGTTTTGTCTTCGTAAGGACTGCCATAATAGGCAAAGCCTAATCGGCCCATAACTGTATGATATTTTATTTCGCCCCCAAACCTAAAATTAATGGTACTTCTATAAAGGTCCTTTATCACTTTATTAAGCGACTTATAATAATTTTCTTCTTCTACCGTGGGGGCTTCATTATCTGAATGAAAACGATTTCCTCCATTCGCTACATATTCAATGTCGGCAGTTAAAAAGGCTCTCTGCTTAGTTACATCTTCAACTTCCCTAAATACATAAGAGGCACTTAGTATCGCTTTTAAAGGAGTTGATTGTCTGTATTTGCTTTCGCCTGCAATGCCATTGGTAAAAGTGGTAGAGGAAACATCGAAAGATTCAATGGTACCGCTGTCGGATTCTAAAACAGTACTACAATAGGTAGTGCGCGTATCTTTTAAAAACAAAATTGAAGGGGTGTGAATAGCAAGCCCAACTCTTATAAATTCAGAAGGACGATAAATGACTCCTGCTTTTAAATCTAAGCCCGATCCCGTTGTTTTAAAATCATCCTGAAATTGAGCGCTTTTAAATTTATTGAACGCATTGGAAGAGGTATCTGTTTCTTTAAAAATAGTTGAGCTACTATATGCAATCAATGGTATTGCAAGGGTAGCTCCATATAATATTTTGCTATCCTGAGTTCCGCCAAAACCCAAAGCAAGTTCATATAAACCACCATGTGTTCTTTTTGAATAATCTTGACGAAGCGCTTGACCTGCATTTAAAATATTTTCAGGGGCACCCATCACAAATAAATTATTGTTTACTCTTGTAGTATCAATCAAATAAGTATAAAGTGCAGGAGCTGATGTGTAGGGGTAGGGAGTATTTGAGTTGAGTGCCTCATTAATGGAAAGTCCGCTGCCTGAATACTCTTCTGCAAATTGTTCGCTGAAGGAACTATAGTTATTTAAAGCCGAGTATCGGGTAAAACTACCAAAGGCAGCTTTTTGATTAAAAGCCAGTGAAAAGGCATAATTAGAAGCCGATTTTTTATTATTTTTTTCACAGAAAATAAAACCCATAGGCCCTAATGGTAAAGAACCATTTGATGAGGTGCTTGATGAATCTCTGTATATTGATTTATTGTTGTTTTCAAGATAGCCTAATGAAAATAAAGCTTCAGAAACATGGTAGAAGGCTAGGCCTGCAGGATTGACAAAAGTGGCCGAAATATCACCACCCAATGAGCCCATAGCACCTCCAACAGCTAAAATCCTTGCCGTTGCATTTTGCGGATACCAGCTATATCGTATAGCATCTTCAGGAATCTGACCTTTTACAATAGCACAAAAAAATAATAGAGAAAAAGTAAGAATTCTTTTCATACTAATAAGTTTTGAAGCACCCAAATGAAGGGAAATTAATATCTTGATGGTCTTGAAATGGAAGAGCCAGAACCTGAGCTTGAACTATTGCTATTAGATGGGGAATACGATCTTCCTCCGCCTTCGTTTGAGCCAGAATATGAACTGCTATTGCCAAAAAGATTCCCTCTAGTTATCTTACTTGACTGGTTACTATTATTATAGGCATTTTTGAATGTAAATGTTTGTATTTGTCCGGTTTTTGAATTAACAACCTTGGTTGATGTATTATAGTAGCTTCCAAGGTTTGTCATGCGAGGTGTACTATTAATAGGTATTGAATAACTGAGACAAGTATTGCAACAAAAAATAGGGAATGAGTAGTAGTAAGGGTTATAGTAATAGCTATAGTTGTATCCATAATGGTAAGGATCATAATAAGCATCAGTATAATCGTTATTCATATTGCGCCAGGTACTGTGGCGTGATTGCATTCTGATATAGTTTTCTTCATGTGATCTTGTTTCGGGCTCAACCTTTACAATACCCTCCTGTAGAGGAACTGAGTAGTATACATCATCAGGCGTCTGCATGCTTTTAAAGGCTGAATTGCAGGATAATAATGCAAAAGAGAACATAAGAAGGATCAATGATATTGATTTCATAAAATGATCATTTGGTGATTGTAAAATGAAGTTACTATTTTTGCCTGAATCGAGATAGCTTATTATCATATTGAGAGTCATTAGGCATAGGAGTAGGAGGTAATTATTGTTAAAGAATTACTAAAGAAGACATTTATTAATAATGAACTATTATGGCTGAAAAAAATAAGACAACAACTAAGGGAATTACAAGCAGACAGGAGGATTATTCACAATGGTATAATGATCTTGTTCTCAAAGGCCAACTTGCCGATTATACAGCTGTAAGAGGTTGTATGGTTATTAAACCTTACGGCTTTGCTCTATGGGAAAATATGCGCGATCAGCTTGATAAAATGTTTAAGGAAACAGGCCATGTAAATGCCTATTTTCCACTGTTTATTCCTAAGAGTTTTTTGAGTAAGGAAGCTGCACATGTGGAAGGTTTTGCAAAGGAGTGCGCTGTGGTTACGCATTATCGTCTAAAAAATGGTGAAAATGGGGAAGGTATTGTGGTTGATCCTGATGCTAAGCTTGAAGAAGAATTAATTGTTAGACCTACTTCAGAAACAATTATTTGGAATACTTATCGCGATTGGATACAATCATATCGTGACTTGCCTTTACTAATTAATCAATGGGCTAATGTAGTAAGGTGGGAAATGCGTACTCGCTTATTTCTGCGTACTACTGAATTTTTATGGCAGGAAGGGCATACAGCCCATGCTACTAAAGAAGAAGCAATTGAGGAAACGCAAAAAATGCTTGATGTATATGCAACATTTGTAGAAGAGTATATGGCTGTTCCAGTTATCAAAGGTGTAAAAACTGCCAATGAACGTTTTGCTGGAGCAGAAGATACTTATTGTATTGAGGCTATGATGCAGGATGGAAAAGCACTTCAGGCAGGGACTTCACATTTTCTAGGACAGAATTTTGCAAAGGCATTTGAAGTGCAGTTTCTGAATAAAGAAAATAAACAAGAATATGTATGGGCTACTAGTTGGGGCGTTTCTACTCGTTTGGTTGGAGCTTTGGTAATGGCGCATAGCGACGATAAGGGCTTGATACTTCCTCCCCGTATTGCTCCAATTCAGGTTGTTATTGTTCCTGTTTATAAAGGAGAAGAAAGTCAGCCTATTATCAATGACAGGGCTTTGTTGTTAGTTAAGGAATTAAAGTCGCTTGGTATTTCAGTGAAATTTGATGATAATGATCATACACGCCCAGGGTGGAAATTTTCTGAATATGAATTGAAGGGAGTGCCTGTAAGAATTACGCTCGGACTTAGAGATATTGAAAATAATGTGGCTGAAGTAGCACGTAGAGATTCAAGTGAAAAACAAACTTTACCTCTTGAAGGGCTTGGAAATGCAGTGCTTGAATTGCTAAACAACATCCAGCAGGCAATGTATGAGAAGGCACTTGCTTTTCGCAATGAAAATATTCGTGAAGCTAATTCATGGCAGGAGTTTAATGATTTATTGAATAATAAAGGAGGTTTTGTTTCGGCGCATTGGGATGGGGATGCTGCTACAGAAGAAAAAATAAAGGAAGAAACTAAAGCTACTATTCGATGTATTCCTATAGGGAATAAACAGGAAGATGGAGTTTGTATTCTTACGGGTAAGCCGAGCAAACAGCGTGTATTATTTGCAAGAGCTTATTGATTTATTAAATATTAAATTAAGATAATGGAAAATAATCCGGAGACCCAACAGGAAAAAACTCAATTGATAATTGAAGAGAATCTAAAGCCTCATTTGTATGAAATTTCCCGCTGGGCAAGATTCCTTGGTTGGGCTGGCATGTTTGTATGTATTATGGTGATTTTGTCTATTTTTATTTCAGGTGGTCAAATTTTTAAAGAAATGAATAAGATGGGTAATTTGCCAACGGGTGTAAATACTAATTCTCTTCTTATTGTTTTTGCTGTATTTCTTATGGCACCTCTCTATTTATCTTTTTTATTAAGTCGATTTGGTAAAAGATTGAAAGTAGCACTTGATTTCGATCGTCAGGATTATCTAAATCATTCATTTCTCAATTTAAAAATTGCGCTGAGAACTATAGGGATTATTGCTGTGCTCTATCTCGCCGCTGTACTGCTGGGTCCTCTATTGGGAGGTTTAATTAAGTAGTCCTTTTATAAATTATAAATGAAAGGGAAGGGATCATACCGCGCAAAATACCAGGAAAAAAATCCGGAGCAATCTGCTGCTCCTTATCGATATATAAATGTATCGGATGAAACACGAATAAAATTTGAATCAGGCCAAGTTATTCTTATTGATAAAGATATTCATTGGACGTCTTTTGATGTGGTAAAAAAAATTCGGAGTATTCTTAGGATAAAAAAGGTTGGCCATGCAGGCACCTTGGATCCACTTGCATCAGGATTGCTTATCATTTGCACAGGGCCGTTTACAAAGAAGATTAATGAGTATATGGCTAGGGAGAAAGCCTATGCAGGGTCTTTCACTTTAGGAGCAGTAACACCTACCTATGATTTGGAAAGTACCCCAATTGACCATAAAGATATTTCATTGGTTACAGAAGCAGCTGTAAGAGAAGCGGCAACTTATTTTGTTGGTGAAATTGAACAGAAGCCTCCTGTATATTCTGCTTTAAAAAAAGCGGGCATCCCTTTATATGAATTAGCAAGAAGCGGTCAAGAAGTGGATGTAGAGCCAAGGAAAATAATAATTCATTCATTTGAAATTACTTCTGTAGAATGGCCAGTTATAAAATTTTCTGTTGTTTGTTCAACAGGAACTTATATTAGAAGCCTTGCACATGATATGGGAATTCGACTTGGTTGCGGTGCTTATCTAAGTGAACTTCGCAGAACAGGGATTGGTTCATTCAGGGTGGAAGAAGCTGCTCGGCTCGATACATTCTTTAGTTCCATTGATACTGCTGAAATTAAAACGGATAGCTGATTCCAATACTAAAGTTGAAGTTTTCGTACCTCCATTTTCTATATTCATCATTGGCACCCCTCGCAAACATTTTTTTAAAAAAGTCATCAAATCCTATTTCAGGGGCTTTCCATCCGTTATTGATATAAAAGAGATCAGGCCTTTTGAACCTGAAGCCAAGATCTAAGCGTAATACAACATAATTGAAATCAATACGAAATCCTGTTCCTGCCGATACGCCTAGTTGGCTATAAAGATTTGAGAATTTAAATTGGGCACTATCTTTACCTGTTGGCTGAAGATTGCGAAGATTCCATACATTACCCATGTCAACAAATAAAGCACCGCGTAAAGTGAGTGTATTGGGTATGATGCGGGCAATAGTATATCGATATTCAACATTCGCTTCAAGTTGTAGATCGCCGGTGCGGTCATTAAAAATTGTTTGAGATGAAGTGTAAGGTGTGCGCGCCTGACCGCCCATTCCAATGCCACGTGCCGGCCAGCCTCTCATACTATTGACACCTCCGCCAAAAAATTGCTTGAAAAAGGGTAGGGTTTTGTTTGAATCAGTCCCTTGTAAAGGAATGCCCACTCCAATGAAACTCCGGAATGCTAATATCGTTTTAGGATAGGTAACAGTATATTTCCATTCGGCGTCAAACTTAATAAATCTTCTTAGGTACTTTTTTAGCGTGGGTAAATTTCCCCAGGTAAGACCCGATTCCTCTGTATTAAAACGAAAAAAGCGTTCCCGAGAATTACTAGAAATATTTTTTGGAAAAGAATAAAAATTAGAAATACTGAAGCTCATGCCTGTTACATAGGAAGTGTTGTATGAGTATCTAAGAAAAGGGTTGGTTGTAATAATTCTAGTGAAACTATCTGTCTGGTTAAAAAGATTATTAAATTCCATATTAAATGGGCGAAATACAATTTTCCAATTAGGACTTCTTTTTAGTGGAGCATTCCATCCAAAATTCAAAATATAGGTTTGCATATTAAAAAGATTCAGTCTGGTGTTATATGAAATATTAGTATTGATAAAGGATTCTCCAGGACTGCTTAGCCATTTTACAAGTTTTGGAAATACTAGTTTAGGGAACAGGATATTATTGGAGTATCCAATTTCATTGGAGTTAATTAGTTTGGCATTCAGGCCTCTGTTATTATTTAATTCAATACCGCCACGTAATGAGTGAGTCATGCGAATTGCTTCTTTTGAAACATTACGGTCAGCGAGAGAGACATTCATTGATAACCCAAAAAGATTTCCTGCCAATGCACTAGTGGCATTCGTTGAAGAAAGATAGCTCGCTTCAAGAGCTGTCTCAAAACCATATTTTCTTGCCTGAGTCAGTTCCATAATGATGTCAACCTTATTAATACTGTCAGGTGGTTCGCTGATTTTAAGATTCACACTTTGCCAAACACCTGCTCGGTTCAGGTTATTAAGTGTTTTATAATATTCTTGCTGTCTGAATATTGATCCAGGTTTCATAGTTATATTTCTCGCAAGAAAACTTGGGCGAAAAGGTTGTTGATGAGAAAGTATATTCAGGTTCTTATATGTTTCTTTTTTCCAGTTTTCATCTTTTATATTATCCTGATTACGATAATCTGGCAATACATAAATATTGTTGATATGATATTGAAACAGCCTGGATGAATCAGGCGGAGGAGTCATTACTACAGAAAGGTCAATATGAGGGGAGTCTTTTTGCTTCTCCGCTTCTGCAAGAAGTTGTAACGCCTCAAAGGGGTCGTCGCTGATGGAGGTAAGCGGTGCAATAGTAGTATCGCCTTTTACGCTTAATTCAGCTGAGGTGATTTTGTAATAGCCATTGTTTCTAAAAGTATCAACAAGTCTTGTTATTTCACCCATTACATCTGCTTTTGAAATAGGTTTATTTGAGCCAAGTTTCGTTTGGCTTTTACTAGCTTGCGCTATTCTTTGTAGGTCGGGGGTGCTCATTCTATAAGTAACACTGTCAATTAGAGTAGGTTGGCCTGCATCAATTGTATACTTCACCTGAAGCCTTCTTCCCGTTTTGTGTGTTGAATAATCAACTTTAGAGCTATAATATCCAAGATGGAAAAGAGAGGCTTTTAAATTTACTTTTGAACTTTCAGAATAGGCACTATCGTATACTGGTGGCCTTTTAATGACGTGTAGTAGAAAAAGAATGTCTTTAGCTGTTACTACTGAGCTGTCGTTAAGTTGATTGAAGAGACGTTGTTTTAAATCTGTTTTTTCTGATTTGGTAAATTTTCCTCCCTTAACTTCGATGCTGTTACTAATAATAAAAGGGGCTCCTCCCGATGGTGCTTTTATTATTATTGGTGGCAAACAGGAGCTAAATCCGGTTATTAATGCTGCAAAAAGGCCCAGCCAAAGCAGAGATTTCCGGCCTTTTAAAATCAACATTGACATAATTATAATAAAGTGATGTTAAGTAAATCGTCCATCAAATATATCCAAAGTTTACAGCAGAAAAAATTCAGAGAAGAACATCGTTCCTTTATTGCTGAAGGGCCTAAGGTTGTAGCTGAACTATTAGCAGAAAATACCTTCAGTTGTAGGGGAGTGTACGCTACTGAGTCTTTCTTAGATCCTGCTATTTTATCATCTATTCCTTATCATGAGGTGTCTGAAATAGAACTCGAAAGGATTTCGGGATTAAAGACTCCTAACAAAGTGCTGGCTGTTTTTGAGATGCGGGATACATTACTTCCTGTTGCTTCAGGAAATCTTACTCTTGTGCTCGATGATGTACAAGATCCTGGCAATGTGGGTACACTGATTCGAATTGCAGACTGGTTTGGAATAAAAAATATTGTTTGCTCTGAAGCTACCGCAGATATTTATAATCCTAAAGTGGTGCAGAGTTCAATGGCTAGCTTGGCTAGGGTTAATGTTATTTACACCGACATTGTGCAATGGCTTATTGATCAAAAAGGTATAAAAAAATATGCCGCTGCTCTTCAGGGAAGGTCACTTAAGGAAGTTGGGAGCATAGAAGAAGGCATTATTATTATTGGAAATGAATCGGGTGGAATAAAGCCTGAAATAATGGAGCTTGCTGATGAAAAAATAATCATTAGAGGTATGGGGAAGGCTGAATCTCTAAATGCAGCGGTAGCTGCTGGCATTATTCTGTACGCAATCACTTCATAATATTATCTGAACTGTATCGCTTTAACTGTATTTATTTTTCTGATCAGTAGCGTAGGAATGATGAGAGTGGCCATTGTTAATAATAAAGTAAGGACATCAACCAGTAATACCTGCCACCAAATTACTTCTGCATGTGCTACTCTCATAAAATAAGCTTCTTCATTAAGCTTAATGAATCCTGTTTTTTCTTGAATCATACATATCAGTAATCCAACTGCAGTTCCAATAATGATTCCTCCGGTTGCTATGAGTGCCGTATGGTATAGGAATATTTTTTGGATGTTCCAGTTAGGGGCTCCTATGGCTTTAAGAATGCCTGTCATGCGTGTTCTTTCCAATACAAGTATGATAAGGCAGGTAAGAAGGTTTGCAATAGCTATAGCAATCATAATAGCCAGTAAAATATTTTTTATTTGACCTTGCAGATTCAGCCAATCAAAAATATTGGGGTAAACCTCTCTTATGCTTCGGCTGTACCAGCTTTGAGGCAGCTCTTCATAAATATGTTTATTGAGTGAATCTGTTTTTGTATAATCATTAAGGAAGATTTCGTATGCAGCTATTTGGTCTGGTTCCCAGTTATTAAGTCTTCTAATGAGATTGATATCGCATAAAGCAAAATTGCGATCGTATTCTTCAATGCCCGTTTTGTAAATACCTACTATGCATAAACGTCTGGCGGTGCGACTGCCATCATTTCTAAAAAAATATATCATTACACTATCGCCAACTTTTATATTAAGTTTTACTGCAGTATAATCGCTAAGGTTTACCTCTTTGCTGTAACTGCTATCTTTAAATGCAATCCATTTTCCTTTTTTTAAAAAAGGCTGCATACGAGAAAAATGAAAATCATTGTCAATGCCTTTTAGTAATACGCTTTCAATCCCAGCTGGCGATTTTAGAATTCCCGATTTGGTGGCGTAGCTTTCAACAGAAGCAACATTTGGTAATGAGCGCAGGTATTTTGAAATAGAATCATTTTTGTGGATGGGGTAGTCTTCTGCAATATTTACCCTTTCTTCAATACTTTGCTGCACTCTTATATGTCCCCAGAAACTAAATACCTTATTGCTGATAACCTGCTGGAAGCCGTTGGCAAAACTGAGCGCAACAATCATTACAGCCACACTAAGCGCAGTGGCTCCAATGGCTAGGCGAATAATGAATCTTGAAAAAGTTTTCTGCCTCACTGTGGCAATTCGCTTTGCTATGAATAGAGATATATTCAATCCTTTAATTTTGGTAACTTTCAAAAATAAATCAATATCGGCTATATGCATCGTTTCCTTTCAAGACCTTTTTTAATATTAGTGATAATAATTCTGCAGGGGCTTTCTGCTCATTGTCAGGTTGTAGCTCGCATTGTGCTGCCTTCTATTAGAACACCCCGGCTATATGCCTACGGTAATCAACAGGGAATACCATTATATACACTTAATAGTTCAGATCGCATTCAGCTTGAGTTTGATGATTTAGAGGGCTATACCAAAAGCTATTATTATACCCTTGTGCTTTGTGATTATAATTGGAAGCCAGCTGATCTTTCTGCCTTCGATTATCTAAAAGGATTTACCCAGGTAAGAATTGCTACTTATCGTTATTCGTCGGTGTCTTTAACAAATTATACTCATTATCAGGCAATTTTACCAGATAGAGACTGTGTTCCTACTCGTTCGGGTAATTATCTCTTAAAGGTATATTTGGATGGAGATACTTCAAAACTGGCTTTTACTATGCAGATGTTGGTGCTTGATCCAAAAGCAGCTATTGGCGCAGAAGTTGTTCAGCCTTTTACTCCCGAAAAATTTCGCACCTCACAGAAACTCCGTTTTACGGCCACTATAAAAGATCTTAATGCTTTCAGTGCTGCCCAGCAGGTGAAGGCTGTTATTTTGCAAAATAATCGTTGGGATATTGCACAGCGCGGTATTCCCCCAACATTTGTTAGAGGTACCTCGCTGGAATTTAATTCGGAGAACTATGGAATTTTTCCTGGAGGTAAAGAATGGAGATGGTCGGATCTAAGAGGTTTTCACTTGCAAAGTGACAGGGTTGATAGTGCTTCATACGGCAAAAACACAACTGAGATATTTATGAAGCCTGATATGGATAGATCTAAGAATAGTTATATTTATTTCCCTGACCTCAATGGGATGTATTATATCACTACCTATGAAAGTATTAATCCCTCTTGGCAAGGAGATTATGCTACTGTTCATTTTTATTTTATTCCACCAGACCATAGGCCTTTATTTGGAAAAGATCTTTATCTTATTGGACAACTTAAAGATTATGCACTTAATGATGCATCTAAAATGATATTTAATGAAAGTACAGGAGAGTATGAAATAACTGCTTTTTTAAAACAAGGTTATTATAACTATGGTTATCTAGCAGTAAACCCAAATGACCCATCTGACCGCCAGGATCTTGAAGGCAATTACTGGGAAACTGAAAATGCCTACACCATTCTGATTTATTATAAAGGGTTTAATGATAGATGCGACCAGCTTATTGGGGTAAGTTCAATTAATTCAAGGAATGACAAGCCTGGATTTAGTTTTTAAAAACATCAGGTAATTTCTTTTCTTGAGCTTAAGAACTTATTGTAAAACACCCTATCTTTGCAGCGGCAAGTCTTATACGGCCAGCTCCTGCTGAACTCCCCCAGGACCGGAAGGTAGCAAGGGTAGGTGGTTGAGCGGTGCGATGTAAGTAACTTGCCATTTTTTTATTTTCTTTTCAATTCTTTCATCGAATTTATTTCCTTCCCCTACATTTGTAGTGTTGAGCGTTCATTTTTTAATTAATTTATTATCTACCATGAAATTTTTTGTAGACACAGCCAACCTGGCTCAGATTAAAGAAGCAAATGATCTTGGAATCCTTGATGGGGTTACAACCAATCCTTCGCTGATGGCAAAAGAAGGAATAAAGGGTCATGAGGCGGTGATGCAGCATTATAAAACTATTTGTGAAATGGTAGATGGAGATATCAGTGCTGAAGTTATCGCTACCGATTTTGAAGGAATCATTTCGGAAGGGAAAAAGCTAGTGGCGATTCATAAAAATATTGTTGTAAAAGTACCAATGATTAAGGATGGAATTAAGGCCATTCGTTGGTTTTCTCAAAATGGCATTCGTACTAATTGCACGCTGGTGTTTTCAGCCGGGCAATCTATTTTGGCTGCAAAAGCAGGAGCTACTTATGTATCACCTTTTATTGGGAGAATAGATGATACGGGTTGGGATGGACTTGAGCTTATTCACCAGATGAGACAGATTTATTCAATACAAGGATATAATACACAAATTCTCGCCGCTTCTATTCGCAATCCAAATCATATAATTAAATGTGCTGAAGCAGGAGCAGATGTATGTACTTGTCCTCTTGAATCTATTCTTGGATTACTTAAACATCCTCTTACAGAAAGCGGCCTTATTAAATTTCTTGAGGATGCAAAAAAGTTTGCCTAAGATTAAATTTATTGTTCCTTAATTACTAATGCCTACGCGAGCGCATAAATAATTATTTTTGTCAATTTCATTTAGCATAAACAAGGCTAAATCACCCACTTTTATTTTGTATTTATTGGGTTGGGGAAGAGTTTCAGCTGATGTGTTGAATAATCCTGTTGATCCTCCTGGGATGATGTCCGCGCATCCTATAAAAGTCCAGACTAAATTGGAGGCTTTGAGTGCTTTATAGGCTTTAAGATGTTCTTCGCCAACGGCAAGATATTGACTGGGATATCCAGCGCTATGAAGTAATAATTGCCCTTCATTATTATCTAATACTCCCATACCGCCGACTGCAATAATTCTTTTATTTCCTGCTTTATCCATTTGCCTGATGATTGTTTCCATCCCTTTTGATCTGGATAGGTCAGTACCATCAACAGCGCCACCAATTGCGGACAATACAATGTCTGATCCTTTTATCGCATTAAATACATCTGAATCGTCAAACAATGCGCCTTGAATAAGTTTAAGTTGGTCATTCTTAGGGAAAGGAGCAGTAAAAACGGTTCTCCCAAAAGCCCTTACTTGGTATCCTTTATTGAGAGCTTGAGTTACAATTTCTCTTCCAACTATGCCGGTAGCGCCAAAAATAGTTATTATCATGATAATTAATGTGATGTATGATGGAAATAAGTGACAATTTACTGATTTTTGTAGTCCTCAATGTTTTGTTGGGTTATTTTACAAATAATAATTTTATCATTTGAAGCTTCTTGTTTTTGATAATTACGATTCCTTCACATACAACCTAGTCCACCTAGCTGAAAAGATTCTTCATCAGAAAGTGGATGTTTGTTATAATGATTCAATTACTATCGATGAGATTAGAAAGTATGATAAAATAATTCTTTCTCCCGGGCCAGGATTGCCAGCGCAATCAGGAATATTGTTGGATGTGATTCGTGAATTTGCTTCTCAAAAATCTATTTTGGGTGTTTGCTTAGGTCATCAGGCTGTTGCAGAAGTTTTTGGAGCAAACCTTCAAAATCTTCCCATGGTATATCATGGTGTTGCATCTGTTATAAAAATAACGGATAGAGAAGAGCCTTTATTCCTTGGCCTAGATGAAACTATTGAAGTGGGCCGTTATCATAGCTGGGCTGTTTTTCCTGAGAGTATGCCCGATTGCCTAAAAGTTACTGCTGTAGATAAAGATGGCTGCATTATGGCATTAAGGCATTTGGAGTATGATGTAAGGGCTGTGCAGTTTCATCCTGAAAGTGTTATGACTCCTTCAGGAGAAAAAATGCTAAAAAATTGGTTGAAGGGTTAAGCAGAAGCTCCTCTAATACTTAATATTTTCCCAAAGTGGCTGTATTTGGCTATTGCCTTTTTAGGAAAAAAGGTCTAAAACTGCTAATTTGCAGCAGGCTCAAAATCTATAATTATACACATGAAAAATATACTCCTGCTTTGTTTATTAGTTCCCCTTTTTGCAGGGGCTCAGAAAAAATCAAAAAAAAATACCCCAGCTACTGCTTCAGAAGCTAGTGGATTTGTAATTAATGGCGAAATAGTAGGTATGGAAGATGGTGCCACTGTTGATTTACTCAATAGTAATACTGGAGCTCCTGAGCTAAGCGCTACTTTTAAGGATGGCAAGTTTACATTACAAGGTAAAGTTGAAGTCCCTGACTTTAAATCATTGATATTTAATAAAAAACCTCCTTATGTCAATATCTTCCTTGATAATAGTAATATTACATTGAGGGGTATAAAGGACCAGCCTGAAAATATAATGTTGACAGGTAGCCCAGCTAATGATCAGTTTCAGGCTTATTCAAGAATTGTGAAGCCTTATGATGATCTTGTTGCAGCAAAAGCACCTGTTGATCAGGCTTTGGCTATAAATACTTTTCAGTTACTTGAAAAATTTGTTGCCAAGAACCCTGATTCCTATGTTTCACCCCTTGCTATTTATAAGATTCATCAAATGACAAATGATGGCGAGCAGTTAGTAAATCTATTTGCCACTCTTAATACAAATGTTCAACAAGGACCTATAGGCAGTTATTTAGCTCAGCAAATTGCTGAAATTCAGAGCAACCCCATGGGAAAAGAAATGGCAGATTTTTCTCAACCTGATCCTGATGGCAATTTAGTTTCATTGAAGTCTTTACGTGGTAAATATGTGCTGGTTGATTTCTGGGCCAGTTGGTGTGGTCCTTGTCGAGTTGAAAATCCTAATGTACTTGCTGCCTATAACAGTTACAAGAATAAAAACTTTACGGTATTAGGTGTTTCTCTAGATAGAGAAAAACAAAAATGGTTGGATGCAATTGCGGCCGATGGGCTTACTTGGACTCATATCAGTGATCTTCAGGGCTGGCAAAATAGTGTAGCCAAGCAGTTTGGTATTAATAGCATACCGCAAAATTTTCTAGTGGATCCTGCAGGAAAAGTAATTGGTAAAAATCTAAGAGGAGAAGCCCTTGAGGCGAAACTGAGTAATGTATTAAAATAATCTTTTTTATAGATTTTATTTTTATTAAGCACTGTTTACTATTGCTATCAATTAAGTTTACGCTTATACATCTGTACTGTATTTTCTAATCCATAATATATAGCATCACAAATAAGTGCATGCCCTATCGAAACTTCTAGAAGTTGGGGGATATGTTCGTAGAAGTATTTTAGATTATTTAGATCCAGATCATGTCCAGCATTGATTCCCAAACCTAGTTCATTTGCTTTTTGTGCTGCTTTCACGTAAGGTAGTATAGCTGTCTCTTTTCTTCCTTCAGTATATTCTCTTGCGTAGGCTTCGGTATATAGTTCTATTCTGTGGGTACCGGTTTTAACTGCACCTTCTATTATTTCTATTGAGGGATCAACAAAAATAGAAACTCTGATGCCGGCTTTTTTAAATCTAGCAATGATTTCTGAAAGATAGGATTGATGTTTAATAGTATCCCATCCATGATTACTTGTTAGTTGGCCAGTAGCATCGGGAACAAGAGTGACCTGGGTAGGTTTATTTTTCAGTACCAATTCTACAAATTTCTCTTCTGTAGGATTTCCCTCAATATTAAATTCAGTGGTTATTATTTTCTTTAATGCAGCTACGTCATCATAGCGAATATGTCTTTCATCAGGACGAGGATGAACTGTAATACCATCTGCACCAAATCTTTCAATGTCTTTAGCAGCTTGTAATAGATTGGGATTGTTGCCGCCACGTGCATTGCGCAGGGTAGCCAGCTTATTGATATTTACCGAAAGTTTGGTCATTATTTATTCATTGTTATAGTACTCAAAGGTCGCATAATGTTTATAAAAAAAGCTGGGCAATAAAAAACCCACTTTTCAGTGGGTTTAAACTTATATGAGAATGGATTAGTAGCGGTAATTCTCTGGCTTGAAAGGGCCGTTCTTCGAAATACCAAGATAGGAGCTTTGTTCATCAGTAAGTTTATCAAGCTGTACCCCAATTTTTTCAAGATGCAGCATAGCAACTTTTTCGTCAAGATGCTTTGGTAAAACGTAAACTTTGTTTTCGTAATTTTCGTGATTTTGCCAGAGTTCCATTTGGGCCAGCGTTTGATTAGTAAATGAATTGCTCATTACAAAGCTAGGGTGTCCAGTAGCACAACCAAGATTCACTAATCTTCCTTCAGCTAGTATCAGGATATCTTTCCCATCAATATTATACAGATCTACTTGTGGTTTGATAGTATCTTTTGTATGTCCATAATTTGTATTTAGCCAAGCCATATCAATTTCAATATCAAAGTGTCCGATATTGCAAACGATAACTTTATCTTTCATTAGCTTGAACAGATCCCCTGTGATGATATCGCGACAGCCTGAAGCTGTTACTACAATATCCACTTCTTTAACGGCATCCTTAATTTTCTTTACTTCAAATCCATCCATAGCAGCTTGAAGGGCACAGATAGGATCAATTTCAGTAACAATTACGCGGCAACCAGCTCCAAGTAAAGAAGCTGCAGAGCCTTTACCTACATCACCATATCCTGCTACAACAGCAACCTTGCCAGCCATCATTACGTCCGTTGCACGGCGAATAGCATCAACAAGACTTTCTTTACAGCCATATTTGTTATCAAACTTAGATTTGGTAACAGAATCATTAACATTAATTGCAGGCATTGGAAGAGTTCCTTTTTCCATTCTTTCATAAAGCCTATGAACACCTGTAGTTGTTTCTTCGCTTAGTCCTCTGATTCCTGAAATTAGTTCAGGGTATTTATCAAGAACAACATTGGTAAGATCGCCTCCATCATCAAGAATCATGTTCAGCGGTCGATCTGCACCTCCGAAGAATAAAGTCTGCTCGATACACCAGTCAGCCTCTTCAATTGTCTGACCTTTCCAAGCAAAAACTCCAATCCCATTTACAGCAATCGCAGCAGCAGCCTCATCTTGGGTGGAGAATATATTACAGGAGCTCCATTTTACTTCAGCTCCTAGCTCAATAAGTGTTTCAATAAGAACGGCAGTCTGTATGGTCATATGAAGGCAACCCGCAATACGTGCGCCCTTAAGAGGCTTTTTAGCTCCAAATTCTTTACGGAGAGCCATTAGGCCTGGCATTTCTGCTTCTGCAAGTCTAATTTCCTTACGACCCCACTCAGCAAGAGAGAGATCCTTTACTTTGTTTGCCAATTTAAAATCAATAGCTGATTTAGTGATGGTGCTCATAAATTGTTAATTTTCCGCAAAGTTAACTCCATATTCAATAAATAGCAATTTTTTTAGCATAAAAATGACGACTTTAGGGGTATAGTTGTAGGGGCCTTATTGATGTATTACTTTATTATATAAAAATTACAATATGAAGACAATTGTTTCAGTTTTAATCGGTGCTATTGGTTTAATAATTGCTTTTAAAGTACTTGGTAATGCCTTTAATTATAGGTATAAATCCAATGAAAATATTATAGTTACCGGACTTGGGGAAAAGAATTTCGCAAGTGACCAAATTGTATGGTCGGGTAATTACAATAGAAAGTCTATTGATCTTAAAACAGCTTTTGCATTATTAAAAGAAGATGAGGCTAAGATCCGCGCTTACTTATCGGGCAGGGGAGTTAGTGAAAAAGAAATATTATTTTCTGCTGTTTCTATTGATAAGCAATTTAATGAAAGGTATAATGATGAGGGGAAGATAATAGGAAATGACTTTACCGGTTATAATCTCACTCAAGCTGTTACTGTAGATTCGAAAGATATTGAAAAAGTTGAACTGGTTTCTCGAGAAATTACTGGACTTATTGAGCAGGGAATAGAATTTAATTCAGTAGCGCCCTCTTATTATTATAGTCGTCTCTCTGAATTGAAAATAGATCTTCTTGCCAAAGCGAGTGCTGATGCTAAACTTCGTGCACAAACTATTTCAAATAATTCGGGAAGTAAATTGGGTCGTGTAAGAAGTGCCACAATGGGCGTGTTTCAAATAACAGGACAAAATAGTAATGAAGATTATAGCTATGGCGGCTCTTTCAATACGTCAAGTAAAAACAAAACTGCTTCAATTACTATTAAGATAGAATTTGAATCTAATTAATGGGCTATTGATTAGAATAGTAAAATCATAGTGCCTTTGACATGATATAATCATTCATAAAGAATCCGCCACCAATATCTATATCAACTTCTTTGCTAACAACAAATCCAAGCTTTTTATAAAAGGTAAAGGCTGAATTCTGTCTATTTACATTTAGCTCTAGTGATTGAGCGCCTTTGTTTTTTGCTTCCTCATATACCTTACTGATTAATTCGCTTCCAGTTCCTTGCTTTTGAAGTTGAGGCAGTACGTATAGTTTGTGTAATTGCCAGGTATTTAAAATATTATCTTTTGGAGAGCAGGATGCAAATCCTGTGGGTACATTATCATCTTGGCAGATAAAAAAAATATGCCCCTCGGATATTTGCTTTTTTAATGAAGCTTCACTATACATCATAGTGAACATGAAATCTATTTGCTCTTTTGAAATGATATTTTTATAGGTAATAGTCCAGGCTTCTGAGGCCAGTTGCTCTATTATAGAGATTGATTCAATGCCAGCTTTATAAATCTTGCGCATTATTTTATTGTAATAGAAAGGTCTGGGGCGTAAAAGCGCCTACCTTGGCTGTCTTTTACTATTACATCAAAGAAGTATAATTCCTCGTGGGGCTTAAGGCGCTCTTTAATATTTCTAATCCAAACTTCAGGAAGAGGGCTTTCTTTAAAGTGCTGTGAGACCATGTCGGAGGCAGATTTGACTTCGCCTGTCTTATCATCTTCTATTTGTGTTATCTCGCGGTAAATGATTTGGTAAGATGATATCTTGTAAGATGTTTTTTTTGAGTCTGTTATCAGAATGGGTAGTCCAATAATATTCAGTACTTCTTCCTTTGATGCAAAAGCTTTCCCAGTAAGACTTCCCAGTGCTGTTGTTAATACAGGGGGTTTGTAGGGTTTAGGATTTGTAGGTTTTACTTGAGCAAATAATAGTATTTGCAGGCCGGACAATAGAAATGTAAAAAGCAGCTTTTTTGTTATCATTTTATTGATTTAATATACGAATCTACAAAACTAATACAATGCAATAGGAACTTTAACTTTTTAAGAATTAGTTGAGTCCTTGAAGACTTTCCTCAATAGCTTTTATTTTATCTTCGGCATCTGCTTTCTTTTTTCTTTCTAATTCCAGCACTTCAGGTTTTGCATTCTGCACGAATTTTTCATTTCCCAATTTCTTTTCAACTGATAAAAGAAATCCTTTCAAATGACTAAGTTCTTTCTGTAGGCCTTCTTTTTGAGCATTGGTGTCAGCAGCTTTGCCTGTAATAACATAAAAAGTATTTTTACCAATTACAGTTGCAATACTTTCGGCTGGTTGTGTTGAAGCGAAAGAGAGGGCGGAGGTATTTACCTGTTTACGAAGAATGGGTTCAATTTCCTTAAATATTTGCTTGTCTTCGGTTAGTAGAAAAAGTTCGATGCTGTCTTTTGGTTTGAGTTGCTGCTTATTTCTAAAATCTCGCAGTCCTGTGATTGCCAGTTTTAATAATGTTCCTTTATTAAGTATTTCCTTGTCAAGTTTGCCTGGGGTTGTAAATTGTTTGATACAGAGGTCGTCATTTCTATCGTCAATTAAATGATATATCTCTTCGGTAATAAAAGGCATAAAGGGGTGTAACATTTGCATTAATTCCGTAAAAAATGCAACTGTTTTCTTGTAGGTATCTGCAGAAATAGCTTCTTCAAATCCTGGTTTTGCCCATTCTAGATACCAGCTGCAGAAGTCGTCCCATATCAAAGAATAAATAGCTTTAAGCGCTTCACTTAGTTTGAATTGTTTTATTAATGTGTCAGTTTCAATTCGTACTTCAGCGAGTCTATTTTCAAACCAAGAAATAGTAATGTCTGATGAGTCATTAATTGAGATGGAATGGTCTTGTCTTCCTTCCCACATTTTTATTAGTTTGAGGGCATTCCACATTTTATTGTTGAAGAAGCGGCCTTGTTCCAGGGAACTTTCATCAAATAAAAGATCGTTGCCTGCGGGAGAGGATATCATGATACCAAAGCGAACAGCATCAGCTCCATATTTATCAATGAGAGTAAGCAAGTCGGGACTGTTGCCAAGGCTCTTGCTCATTTTTCTACCCATTTTATCTCTCACCATACCAGTAAAATACACATCATGAAAAGGGATTTCATTTTCGTATTCCATACCAGCCATGATCATTCTTGCAACCCAAAAGAAAATAATGTCTTGACCTGTTACTAATACTGACGAAGGGTAGTAGTATTTCGCATCTTTATTGCCTGGATTGCTGATGCCATTAAAAACTTCCATTGGCCATAACCATGAAGAGAACCAGGTATCGAGCACATCTTCATCTTGGCGTATATCATTCTCAGTTACTTTGTTACCAAATTGCTTGAGGGCTTCTTCCATAGTAGCAGCAACAACCATAGTTCCATCGGTAGCATACCAAGCAGGTATTCTTTGTCCCCACCATAACTGACGACTGATGCACCAATCTTTCACATTTTCGAGCCAGTATTTATAGGTTGCAAGAAATTTTTCTCCTGGATGTATTTTTATCTTACCCGAAACAACGGCATCAAGAGCAGGCTCTGCCAACTCTTTCATTTTTACAAACCATTGTGTACTAATGCGAGGTTCTACTACTACACCCGTTCTTTGGCTGTAGCCAAGACGTGTGGCGTATTTTTCTGATTTTGTAAGCGTGCCATCTGCAGTAAGTGCTTCCACAACTTGCTTACGTGCTTTAAAGCGATCCATACCTACAAAGACTTGAGCAGCTTCACTGAGCGTTCCATCTTCATTGAGTGTATTAATTACTTCGAGGTTATATTTTATCCCTAGGTTGTAGTCGTTGATATCGTGTGCAGGCGTTACTTTAAGTGCTCCTGTTCCAAAGGTGGGATCAACATATTCATCAAAGATGATAGGTACTTTTCTGTTTACTAAGGGAACTACTGCAAAAGCACCTTTTAGTTTTTTATATTTTTCATCATTGGGGTTTACACAAACAGCTGTATCACCCATAATTGTTTCGGGTCTTTGTGTGGCAATGGTAATGTATGGGTGGCCTTCAATATCGTTTCCTGCTTCATCAATTAGCTTATAGTTGCAATAGTAAAGGTGGCCTTCTAGATCTTTATACTCAACTTCTTCATCGCTAAGTGCGGTTTTAGCAGCTACATCCCAGTTTATCATGCGCGCACCTCGATAAATCTTCCCCTTTTTATATAATTCAATAAATACTTTGATCACGGCTTGGTAGTAATGGTCATCCATGGTAAAGGTGGTCCGATTCCAATCAACACTACACCCTAGTCTTTCTATTTGATTATAGATGATTCCTCCATATTTATCTTTCCATTCAAAAGCATATTTAAGAAAGGCTTCTCTTGTAAGGCTTGATTTCTCAATTCCTTTATCCTTCAGCATCGCTACTACTTTGGCTTCTGTGGCAATGGAGGCATGATCGCTGCCAGGTACCCAGCAGGCATTGTATCCACTCATTCTTGCTTTTCTTACCAGAATATCCTGAACCGTTTCGTTTAGGGTATGTCCCATATGTAGTACACCTGTTACATTTGGAGGGGGGATGACCACTGTAAACGGGGGCCTGTTGTCGGGCTTGCTATTAAAATACTTTTTGTCTAGCCAATGGCGGTACCATTTGTATTCAGTAAGAGAAGGCTCGAAATTTTTTGACAATTCCATAAATAATAAGCCTTTCGGCCTGGGCAAAAGTACAAAAGGATTGGGTTATTTGGTTGTGCTAGCTAACTATTCTATACTTGGCTTCCTATGTTATTTATTGTTTTAGCCCTTAAACATTAATTATTTTTACTTTTCAAATTAATTGAAGTTTGTACGCAATAGTAGATATAGAAACAACGGGTGGACATGCTGCATCTAATGGCATTACAGAGATTGCAATTTTCTTGCATGATGGAGAGCGTGTGTATAAAAAGTTTAATACTCTTATCAATCCAGGGTACTCTATTCCGCCATATATAAGTAGGCTTACAGGCATTACCAATAAAATGGTAGCTGAGGCGCCTAGTTTTGATGAGGTTTCGGAAATTATTTATGAGTTATTGCATGATAAAATATTTGTTGCTCATAATGTGAGCTTCGATTATTCTTTTGTAAAATATCATCTTAATCTTAGAGGCTTTGAATTGAATGTAAAAAGATTATGTACTGTGAGATTAAGCCGGAAGGCATTTTCGGGCTTGCCTTCATATAGTTTGGGGAATCTTTGCAGGGAGTTGGGTATTGAAGTAACTAATCGTCACCGCGCCTCTGGCGATGCCCATGCAACGGCATTGTTATTTTCTATGATATTGGAGAAAAATATTGTTTGAATAAATATTAAGCAGCTACTTCTATGGTAGCATTGATACCTCTTTCTGTAATGGCATCT
>Ga0209190_1000233_pt1 | contig 40211 bp, 33 predicted proteins | sample M_140205_XF_Meta_FD_187315 | JGI IMG/M metagenome (GOLD analysis project Ga0209190, IMG submission 187315) | Freshwater microbial communities from Lake Montjoie, Canada to study carbon cycling - M_140205_XF_MetaG (SPAdes) (version 2) | ecosystem: Environmental > Aquatic > Freshwater > Lake...
ATCTTTGGCGGCCTGATCAGCTTTATCCGATTCATCCAACATCAGTGTGTAGAGTAATTTTGAGGTTGTCGCAGTAACCGGCACAGCCTCCATGAAGCCGTGATAGAGATTGTAGAACTGGCCATCCACAACGGGCTGAGTGTAACCGTAAGAAAGAGCAGTTTTTGCAACAAGTATTTCATTGATACGACCACCAGCTAATACACGCACAGTACCCATCTCGCCTGTACCAGATGTAATTGTACAGTCCAGCTTGAGCCACTCACTGATATCGCAATATTTGCCTACCTTAGCCCAAACTTCGTCGGCCGGTTTGGCAACATCAATTTCCATTGCGATGGTCACGTATTCAGGAGCTGCAACGACGGTAGTAGCACCGGCCATCATGGCAAGTGCAAGTAGAACAGGTGAAAATTTTTGCATAGTAGTCTCCTCCGATGGAGTTGATTGAAAAGTGGATAGAAATTTTGCCTGCACTTTTTACCAGATTCGGGTGCTGGCGCGACAGTTGTTTTTTTGCCCATTTAAAGCTTGATGGTAGACTCCCGTGCAGGAGGATATTTCATGATCACATTACTGCGTTATTCCCTGCTTGCAGGTTTCTTTATAGGGCTGCCCGGATTTGCAGCAGAAGCTGTACTGCCTCCGGCAACGCCAGTGGTGACACCGGCTCCGGTTACGCCTGCCCTACCGACTATTGCGGTGACTCTCAACGGCCGTATCGAACAAGTGACTATCGACAATATCAACAATCCTCTGGTGGTGATCAGCACTACAGCCGGTGATATGTTGCTGGAGTTGTTCCCCGCAGAGGCACCCCAAACTGTGGCAAATTTTCTGACTTTGGCCGACGGCACCAAAGCCTTTACAGATCCGGCTACTGGCCAACAAGTCATGCGCCCTTTTTACGATGGCCTAATTTTTCATCGGGTGATTGCAGGCTTCATGATTCAGGGCGGCAGTCCAACTGGCTTGGGTGATGGCACACCCGGTTATGAATTTGCAGATGAAATCAGTGCCGTAAGTCTCGGCCTCGACAAAATGCTGGTGCTGGACGAACAAGGTATGCCAAATCCGATTTTGGGCGTTCGCAGCCAGCAAGATTTTCAGGTGCGGGTATTGCAACCGCTCTACCAAAAACTAGGTATCACCAGCAAAGAAAGCCTGGAAGCGCGTGTCGCCGAAGTCGATCAACGTTTGCGCACCCTGAATGTAAAAGAAATCTACGAGATGCTGGGGTATCGTTATCTGGATACTTTGCATTCACGCACACCAGTACAAGGTGTGATCGCAATGGCAAACAGCGGCCCCAACAGTAATGGCTCTCAATTTTTCATTACCCTCGCCGATACCGCATGGCTGACGGGAAAACATACCGTGTTTGGAAAAATTCGTGGCGGAGTGGCTGTATTGGATATTATCGGCAAGACTCCGGTAAATACTGAATCCCGTCCGTTACAGGATGTCACCATTAAAACCATCAGGCCTTTGCTGCGTTGATCAATATCCACACACCGTTGGCAGGAAGGTCCCATGCCTGCCTTTATAATTACTAATGTCGGGTTTTTTAATATACAACTTTTCCTAAATGGAGCTCTGTCATGACTGCAATTCGAAAATTAAAACTTGTTAGTGCTTGTTTATTACTGCTCTGCGTTGCTGGCCATATTTCTGCGCAGCCGCTATTGGCTGGAGAACGCGCCACAACCATCAATGCTATTGATGGTGTTGTGGCCGCAGGATCGCAGTGGTCTTTGCTGTGGGCAGATTTTGTCAGTGCTGATGGCATCACAGCGACTACCGATGGCGGCGTACTATTTGCCCAAGAACAGACTGACAAAATAATTAAACTAAATACTGATGGCCAGCAATTTACTTATCTTGAAAATACCAATGGCGCTGGCTCGATATCAATCGATACACAAGGTCGCTTGTTTTCAGTTCAGCGTACCTGCACCGAACCGTTTAATGATGAATTGGCAGGCTGTAACGAATTGACACGCGTCGTGCAACTGCTGCCTGAATTCAGATTACTCGCCAATAGCTTTGCCAATGGCGCTTCATTGGGTCGTATCAATGATCTGATTGCCGATAATAGTGGTGGTGCATTTTTTACCAGTGGCGGTGCATTTCATGTCAGTGCCAGCGGCGTTGTGTCTGTTGTTGCCAATCAGGACATATCGTCCAATGGCATCATGCTTAATCGCAGCGGTGATGTGCTTTATGTTACCAACGCTACCGAAGTACTGGCTTTTGATGTAGCGAGGGATGGCAGCACTGCCAACCGCCGTGTGTTCGGCAGTTTAAATGGTGACAATGGTGGTGACGGCATGGCCATCGATGCGGAAGGCCGTCTGTATATTACTGCTGCGCTCGGTGTGCATGTATTGTCCGAGCAGGGTAACTATTTGGGACTGATCCCAACACCACGGCGTCCTATAACACTTGCCTTCTCTGGCCCCGACAAAAATATTCTTTACGTACCGCAAATGGGTGTGGTGGGTCCCGATGGGAAGGCTTGGACTACACCCGAAGGCATCCGCAATATTGCGATGACAATTTATACCATTCCTATGCTGACACCCGGTTTTGCAGGCCGGCAGAAGTAAACCGCAACCAAATCGACTCCGACACGAATGGTACTGACTTAGTCGGCTTTCAAACTAACTAGTGATTCCGGTGCAGGCCGGAATCCGGTGAATTTGTAGTTAAACTTTGTATTAGGGGCCCATCCCGGTATGCACCGGGATGACGATTGCTAAAGTCAGTGTCATTCGGACTCTGACTACAATATTTTATTTGGCGCGGCCGAGATAACCCTGAGACAGAATATCAATAGCCACGACTTGGTTTCTTGCGGTTACAGTGCCCCAGCCGCCGTAAAACACGATGCCGAACAGCGTACGCTTGTCTGCACCGCCGAAAGCCACGCCATGTAGTCCCGAGGGGCCAGGAATAACACCCAGCACTTCGCCTGCTGGTGAAATGACATTAACGGCGGAACCGGCGGCAACATAGATGCGGCCTTCATTGTCCACAGCAGACCCGTCGCCGCCACCACTTAACGCGGCAAAGTCGCGCTGATTGGTAAGCACTCCATTTGCCCCCACATCGAAAGCCACCAGCATTGGGCCATTGGTGACATAGAGAACGTCTTCTTCTGGGCTGAGGATGATGCCGTTTGCTCCACTTACTTCAGTACCATATTGGGTGATGACGCCATCTTTGTCAGCGTAATAAACACCTGCACCGGACACAGCGATATAGACACCGCCTTTGCTATCAGCAGAAATATCATTCACAACACCACCAGTGCAATCGAAGGGCTCTCCATTAATGGAGTCGGCAATAACCTTGCGTTCCGGTTCCAGTTGCATGATTCCCGAGTGTAACCCGCGCATACCCAGAAACAGCGCGCCGTTCTTGCTTCGCGACACAGAGCCGCCGGTATTGGTGTCGTTATGAATGATTTGAGCGAGGGAAGTGCTCGGATCCAGTTGCATCACATTGCTGGCATCTTGGTTGGCGAACAACAGCAAGCCGTTTTCACCGGCAATTGGACCGTCGGCATTATTGCCCTGCCAAGCCCAGACTACACGCCACTGCTGGTCACCATTGATAATATCGGGAATGGCGTTGGCCACTGGCATTATGGGAGCTGGTGGTTCTTCGGTTGTCGCATTAGCACCAGCGCCACCGATTCTGAAAGACTGCGGCGGCTTAGCACAGCTGCTAAGCATCGCTTGATAATCGGTAGTTTGCCAAACCTGCAGGCTGCTGCCACGATCGAATGTAGAAGATGGCGCCTGTGCAAAAGCGCTGTTGGTAAGGCCTAGTGCCAATAACAGTGTCATCGTTTTTTTCATGTATTGCCCCTTTTATATGGTTTCTTCTGACTACTTTAGGATGCTACGTTGCCTACGGTTAAATCCTTCCAAGCGACGATATCACTTTGATTAATCTTTACCTAAAATGTTTCGCGCAAATAGGGCGGTAACGAATCCAGAATCGCACGGCCATAAGAACGTGTGAGCAAGCGTTCATCCAGAATCGTGATGGTGCCGGTATCAGTTTCCTGCCGTAACAACCGTCCACTGGCTTGAATCAAACGTAATGCTGCTTCTGGCACACTGATTTCCTGAAATGGATTGCGGCCTTGCGCCTTGACCCATTCGCCATGTGTAGCATCCACCGGGTCGTTGGGTACCGGAAAGGGAATTTTTGCGATCACCACATGAGTGCAATAAGCGCCAGGTAAGTCAATCCCTTCTGCCATGCTAGCCAGTCCAAAAATAATACTGGCCTGGCCCTTGTCGACTGTGGCACGGTGAATTCGCATTATTTCCTGTTTGGAATAATCATCTTGCGCCAATACCTGCAAGCGAAATAATGGTGGTAAACCTGCCAACACGTCCAATAGTTGCCGACGCGAACTGAACAAGACCAATGCTCCGCTCTTGTTTTGTAACAGCGTGGGTAGCAAGTCCGTAATAGCCTGAGTATGTTTTGCATTATCGGAGGGATCGAATCCCGATTTGGGAATTCGAAGAGTAGCAGCTTCTTGGTAACTAAAAGGGCTGGCAATACGATGATAGGCAGTAGAGTCCGGCAAGCCACAACGCTGTTGTAAAAAATTGAAATTGCCTAACGTGGTTAACGTGGCCGACGTAAGTACTGCTGCAAAACATTCTTCCCACAGATATTCCTGCAAAGATTCTGCAGCGAGCACCGGGCTGGTAGACAGAGTTATTTCCAACTCGCCCTTATTTGCATTGAATGTTAACCAACGCGCAGTGGGTGTTAGATCAGAGGGATCCGCGCGGGCAAAATGCCGACAGCAACTGGCAGCAGCTTCAGCACGCATCTGCGCCGATCCAAACAAGGGAAACCAAGTTTCTGCCTGTTGCCGATCCAGTTCACCATGCTCTTCTTCCAGATATTGTTTGGTGAGTTCGGTGATTTTGCCCAGTTTCGCCCACAGATCGTGAAATTCGTTACTAAGTAATTGCACCAAAGCACACACGGATTTATCTACAACGCCACTTACAAAAACATATTGCGTAACATCACCACGCGATGAAGCTGATTCTGCCTTGTCGGTAAATTGTTCGAACAAAACATAGTTACGCTGCAGACTGTGGCCTACTGACTGAGCCAACTCTGCAGCTTGAAGAAGCAAGGTTGCCAGAGAGCCTTTGTTTTGTATTTCCTGGGCAAGGCGTGAGGTAATACCAGTTAGTTGTTCCAGCCATTTGCCGGTACTGTGCAATTTTACGAAATGGGAAAAATGCGAAATACTTTTACCTGGTAATTGATGTGCTTCATCAAAAATATAAATGGAGTCGGCCGGAGCTGGCAATATGATGCCACCCCCAAGGGCCAGATCGGATAACACCAGATCGTGGTTGGCAACAATACAATCTACTTTATCTAGATTATCGCGACTGCGAAAATAACAGCAGGTGGCAAAATAAGCGCAGCGATTAAAAGCACACTGACCTTTTTCCACCGCTACTGCTCGCCAGTGATCGTCTTCCAGCACTTCCGTCCAGTCGTCGCGATCACCCTGCCAGTCACCCTGATTCAAACTTTCTAGCATACGTTCGTACAAGGCCCGATTAACCGTGGCCGGATCGTATAACTCTACTTTGAATAAATCGCGCATTGCATCACTGCTGCTGTTGGCTCGCAGCGCATTGTCCAGTTTGGCCAGACACAAATAACGCCCACGCCCCTTTGCCAAGGCGTAAGTGAATTGCAAATCACTGTTACGCTGTAAATCCGGAATGTCTTTTAAGATCACCTGTTCCTGCAAGGCCACAGTAGCAGTGGCAATTATCAGTTTTTTATTGAGTGCTTGGGCAACCGGCAGTGCTGCCACCAGGTAGGCCAGTGTTTTACCAGTACCGGTACCGGCTTCCACCACACACACCCCAGGTTCTGCTGCACTACGATGACCCTCGGCGTCCATCGCCACTGTCGACAAGGTGCGTGCAATTTCCGCAATCATCCGTTTCTGGCCCGGACGAGTTTGTAAACCCTTGCGTTCCAGCAACAGCGAATAGGTGGACTGTATTTTTAGTTTTAGATCATCAGACAGCATTACATTCCATGCGCGAGCGAGCGAGACTGCATTTCTGCTTTACGGATTACTGGATTAGCATACATGTTCAATACGAAAGGCTGTAAAACCGGTGCAAGTGTTTGCAGACGATGGACAAATTCCTGCCGTTTTTGTGTGACGTCTGCAACACTGACCGCAAACAGATTTGGCAAGGTGTTGAAATCCATAAACAAGGGTTGAATTATTTCGAGCGCTAGGTAATTCACCAGATGTAAATGATAGTTGTTGATAATCTGAGCATCGATAAGGTCGACCACATCATCGGCCGTTGCTGCATCATTGATCACGAGGCATTTGCCAAAACTCACGTGAATTGAGCCCTTATTGCCAACAATGCCAGTGAGTATACTTTGCATGTCTGTATTTTCATCTTTCACGAAGGAGCCAGTGGTAGCTTTGGCGTGTAATTCTGCTGCCTTGGCACCATCACACGGATCAAACTCATAGGAGATTGCCACCGGTATTATATTGAGCTGATTAAGCGCTGCGGCAAGTGTTTCCTGGCTAGGTGCTTCGCGACTGGCCAATTGCAACATCTTGATTATGGCCGACTCTGTTTTGTCGATGCCATCTTTAGCACGACCTTCACGCTGGGCAATCCACACATTCTCGCCCAGCTCAATACAATACTTAATGTAGGCCGACAGTTGTTTGCTTGCGGTCAGTTTGGCACGCCCTTGTAGCGAACGTTTAACGGTAAAACTCTTGTTCAGTTTCATCAGACTACTCAGAAACGGACGCTTGAGGAGATTATCGCCGATTGCTATTTGCATGGTGTCCTTGCCGTGGTGATACAACATGTAATTGACCAGCGCCGGATCCATGGTGATGTCACGGTGATTACTAATGAACAGATAGGGTTTTTTGTTATCGAGCAGCTCCACTCCACTTTGCGTCAGACTTGAAGTGGTAGTTTCAATAAGTTTGTCGAGGTATTTCTCAATGATGATTTGTACTTCACGAACAGTATTGACATGCCGCAACTCTTTTTTCAACGCCAGTTGCACGAGCAGTGTTATGGGGGCGGGAAACCAGCGATACCAACTCGGATACCGAAATTTTGCCAGCGACCGTGACAATTGAAGATCTTTCAGCAGACCATCCAATACACCTCTGACCTCATCGTCGCGATAAGGTCTTATATCGTCAAAATTATGTATGTTTATTGCCACAAAGGAGTTTCCGCACCAACCAGAAGATCATTCTATGCAGATGCCTCACAATAGGCAAAAGACTGTGGAAAGTTGCTGCATGACTAGGCTTGACATCAGATCCGATGTACGAAGTGGTTCAGAGTGAAGACCCAGGTGGAGTTTTCGACGATCTGATTGGTATGGAAGCCAAGGACAGCCAAATAAATGGGTTTATGCGTTCGACGAATGCTTTACCTCGGTCTCGTCCGGCGCACCTTATGTCTTAGCCCTGACTCCCTATGCGAGCCCTCACGAACCAACAGGTACGTATTTAGAAGAATTTGAATGGATTGGAAACCAGTCGCCTATGAAATTACAAACTGTTGACGCAGTTGCTCGGCATAAGCTTTGAGACTTGCTCTCAACTGGGTTGGCAGGGGCTCGGTAATATTCGCGAGCCTAGTGGCAAACTCGGCCATGGACACACCTGCGCCAGGCGCTTCACCTAACAAGTGTTGACGACAGTAAACCATCCAACGTTGTTGTTCTTCAGCAGTAAGCGTCTGTGGATAGTTGCGAGCACGGTACCGGAATAACATTTCAGGCAAACGGGGATCGTGGAAAGAAAACGGTAAGCTTGCCAATTGTGCGGACGACATTGTGCGCATTTTTTCCATGGCACGTTTGTCATGAGTATCGAAAAATCCACCGCTGTAAAGCATAAAGTCAGGATCACCCCCGCTGCTATCTGCGGGCTGTTCGTTAAATACTTCAGCAATTTTGTGCGCCAAACCAGGTATCGCCAGCAGTTTTTGACGATTGCGATCCATAGCATCCATGTCTAGCGCGTAACGATTAACAATCGCTTCTGTCAGCACTGTGATAGGTGCAACTGCCGGGCATCGATTCAAGTGAATTGTTTTGAGAGGAATTCGTGTTTCACCTTCGGCACGTTCTGCGCTCGGCGTAAATAGCCGTTCTCGTATTGCTACTGCACTCAGTGTTGCCCAAGGCGTGGGATCACTCAGCAGATCAGCAACAATGATGCCATTAGAATTGTGTGGATGTCGCGCCAGCGGTAACACAATGGCAAGACAGCCAATGCCCGCAGCGAACATACGCGAAGCATGCACCACAGGTTCCTGCTTTGTCAGATCCAGCAAAGGTAAGACTCGATTTTTGTCCCGCAGCGTAAAAAGATAGTCGTATAACTTGGGTTGTTTTTGTTTAACAAGCTGCGCCATTGCCAAAGTAGCCCGCACATCGGCCAGTGCATCATGCGCACCTACATGAGCGATGCCATTGGCGGCAGTGAGCAACTGCAGACGAAAGCTAGGGCTGCCATCATCGTTTTGTGGCCAGTTGATTCCGTCCGGACGTAAGGCTTGCGTCATTCTCAGCAGATCGATGATGTCCCAGCGCGAGTTGCCATTTTTGTATTCGCGCTCGTAAGGATCGTAGAAACAGCGATAGAACAAATGGCGCGTCACATCATCGTCGAACCGAATGCTGTTGTAGCCAGCAACACAAGTACCCGGCTCCATAAATTCGCGCGCGATGCGGGCACAAAATTCTGCTTCTGGCACCCCTTTGGTAAGGGCATGTTGAGGGCTGATGCCTGTGATAGCACAGGAACCCGGATCCGGCAAAAAGTCCGGAGCTGGCTGACAAAAAATCTCGACTGGATCGTCGATAATATTAAGGTCTTCGTCAGTACGGATACCCGCAAATTGACAGGGGCGGTCGCGGCGCGGATCGATGCCGAAAGTTTCGTAGTCGTGCCAGAAAATAGTTTTCATGTTTGCGGGTAATTTTCCTGTGACTTTTGCATAACACCCTAACAGTTTGTTAAATAAGTTGGCGAAAAATCTCTACACTAGTCTGTACTCAATGCCAGTTTGCATCAGCAGCCAAAGTACAGACACATTTGCATCAGGTGTGGATACACCAACAGCATGCAAAGCCTACTGCACCGGGGTCGGAGTAGCTCACGCCCGTTATCAAGATTTTCGTTACCACCATCACCATAAGGGTGTCATTTCCTAACCGCCCAAAACATGTTGGTGCACGAAAGAATGTGGATTTTGTCGTTATTAGACGTGCCCTGTAGGAGATTATAATTGCCGAGTGTGCCGGTGATAACTGGCACTCCATTTCATCCATGTGTTGGTGCCAAATTGGCTAGAAAATACTAATAATCGCCACCTCACTAGAGACTTACCAGCCTAAGTCTTGCCAATACTGATGCCCCCCATTGGATGTATTCCTAGCGGGGAGTCTAAAAATGGCAGTGGATAACAGACCAATAAAGACAATTGAGAATGGGCTTGATGATCACCATGACAATTTTCTTAGTCCTTCAATACGTGTACCATCACTCTTGTATTACTCCATAAGTATAAGGAATTTTCAGACTGCCATGCAATTTACCGGCTCTCATATCCTTTCCATCAACCAGTTCGACCGTCAGGACGTAGAACATCTGTTCCGTGTAGCCGATGCCATGGAGCCTTATGCGCTGCGTAGCAAACGTACCCGCGTCCTCGATGGTGCCATTTTGGGCAATCTTTTTTTTGAATCTTCCACCCGTACCCGTGTCAGTTTCGGCTGTGCCTTTAATTTGCTTGGCGGGCATGTGCGGGAAACTTCAGATATAAAAACATCGGCGATCAGTAAAGGTGAGTCTTTGTACGATACAGCGCGGGTGATCAGTGGTTACAGTGATGTTATTGCCATGCGTCATCCCGTGGCTGGTTCGGTTGACGAATTCGCACGCGCTAGCCGTGTGCCTGTTATCAATGCAGGTGACGGGCCGTCCGAACATCCATCTCAAGCGCTCCTCGACCTCTACACCATTCGCAAAGAACTCGGCATCAGTGGCCCTGTAAGCAACTTGCGCATTGCCATGGTGGGTGATCTCAAATATGGTCGCACCGTACATTCGCTGAGTAAATTGTTATGTCTGTATGACAAAATTCATTTCACGCTGGTGTCGCCCACCGAACTGATGATGCCTGCAGAAATTGTCGACCAGTTACGCAGCGCGGGTCACACAGTGGTGACAACCGATGACATGCAACTAGGCTTGCAGAACAACGACACAATCTATCTCACACGCATCCAAGAAGAACGTTTTGCCAACCAGGGCGAAGCTGATATTTACCGTGGTCGCTTCCGGCTCAACCAGGCCACCTATACACAACATTGCAAACCCAATACGGTCATCATGCATCCTTTGCCGCGTGATTCACGTGCGGAAGCCAACGAACTGGATAACGATCTTAATCAAAATCCAAGCCTGGCGATTTTTCGGCAAACAGATAATGGTGTATTGATTCGAATGGCACTGTTTGCATTAACCCTTGGCGTGGCAGATCAAGTACACAAACACGAAGAGCTTGTACCTTGGTTCACAGCCAAACGCTTTTACAAACCGATGCCAAGCCCCCCTAAATAAAAAATTGCTAAAACTATAGGGTTATAGAGAGATTTAAATATGAGTTTTCTAAAAGAACTTCTTAAAGAAATGGTCGATAAAGACGGTTCGGATTTGTTTCTATCTACGCTAGCTCAACCCTGCATGAAAGCTTATGGTCGCTTAGTGCCAATGCGGAAAGAAATATTACATGTGGGCGAGACCAAAAAAATTGCTCACGATTTGATGAATGAGGATCAGATCAAACAGTTTGAGAAAAGCCCTGATCTGAATCTGGCAATTGAGGAGCCTGGTATTGGTAGGTTTCGTGTCAATATTTTTCTACAACGTGGTGAATTTGGCATTGTGGCGCGTACCATCAAAGCTAGCATCCCAGATCACCGATCACTGGGCCTGCCCGACAGCCTGACCGATCTTATTATGAATAAAAACGGGCTCATTTTATTTGTCGGAAAGACGGGTTCAGGCAAATCAACTTCATTGGCGTCTTTGATCGACTACCGTAATCAGAACTCCGAAGGTCACATCATCACCATCGAAGATCCGATAGAGTTTGTGCATTCACACAAGAAATCCATCGTTACCCAACGCGAAGTAGACATGGACACAACCTCATATCCAGTTGCCCTGAAAAACACCTTACGTCAGGCAGCAGATGTGATTATGATCGGTGAAATTCGTTCGGAAGATACCATGGAATACGCGCTCACTTTCGCTGAAACTGGGCACTTATGTGTGTCCTCTCTGCACGCAAATAATGCCAATCAGGCACTCGACCGTATCATGAATTTTTTCCCTGAAGAAAGGCATCATCAACTACAAATGGATCTTGCATTCAACCTGCGTGGAATTATTTCGCAGCGCTTGATTCCCTCCATTGATGGCAAACGTGTTGCCGCCATTGAAATTTTATTAAATACACCGCGTGTTGCCGATCTGATCAAGAATAACCAAATAGAGGAAATCAAGGCCATAATGGAGCAATCCGAAGGCATGGGTATGCGTACTTTTGATGCTGCGCTCTTTCAACTGTATAAAGAGGGCAAAATCTCAATCGACGAAGCTCTCAGCAACGCTGACTCCAAAAACAACCTGCGTCTGAGAATCAGCTTGTCCGAAAGTGAAGCGGGGTCCGGTAAAGGACCCGATCTTGCCGGATTATCGCTGCTATCGATAGATAACCCAGAGCACTAAGGGTATCGCCATCAATGTTCTCGCGTTGCAAAAAATCGTAATTCGGGCCAGCGTTCTTCAGTAAGCGCAAGATTAACTCGAGTTGGCGCAAGATAGGTGAGATGCCCCCCTCCATCAATGGCGATATTGTCGTTGGCCTTACGTTTAAATTCTTCCAGTTTAACTGCATCTCCTTCCACCCAGCGTGCGGTATACACACTGATAGGTTCATAAATGCAATCGACGTTATATTCGTCCTTGAGGCGAAAGGCCACCACATCAAACTGCAATACACCCACCGCACCTACAATTAAATCGTTGTTTCGTACTGGCATAAATACCTGAGTAGAGCCTTCTTCTGACAATTGGGTCAGTCCTTTTTGCAAGGCCTTGAGTTTAAGGGGGTCCTTCAAGCGAATACGTTTGAACAACTCCGGGGCAAAATGCGGGATTCCTGTGAAATGTAAAAGTTCACCAGATGTAAATGTGTCCCCTATCTGAATGGTGCCGTGGTTGTGCAAACCTACTATGTCACCTGCGACAGCGTATTCCGCCTGCGCACGATCGCCTGCGAGAAAAGTCACCGCATCACTAATTCTAACTTCTTTACCAAGACGTACATGTTGCATATACAAGCCTTTTTCGTACGCACCTGAACAGATGCGCATAAATGCAACTCTGTCGCGATGTTTGGGATCCATATTGGCCTGAATCTTGAAAATAAATCCAGTAAAAGTGGTCTCTGTGGGCTGTACAGCACGCGTCAAAGTGGGGCGTGACAGTGGTGATGGTGCCCACTCTACAAAATTATCGAGCATTTCTTCCACACCAAAATTACCCAGCGCAGTGCCAAAAAATACGGGTGATTGTTTGCCGGCAAGATAAGCTTCGTGGTCGAAAGTATGACTGGCGCCACGAACCAATTCGATCTCGGCACGGAAATCATCAGCATAGGCCCCCAAATAATCGGTAACTGCATCACTCCCCAGGCCTTTTAATTTTTGGACAATACGGATTTCGTTCGATTGGCCGTGTTCGTACATGTACACAGTGTCGGTATACAGGTTATAAATACCTTTGAATTCCTTACCCATGCCCAGTGGCCAATAAATGGGAGCACACTGGATCTTGAGGACGTTTTCGATTTCGTCGAGCACATCGACAGCAGCCCGTATATCGCGGTCCATTTTGTTCACAAAGGTAATAATCGGGGTATCGCGCAGACGGCAAACTTCCATTAGTTTAACGGTGCGTTCTTCCACGCCCTTGGCTCCGTCTATCACCATCAACACCGAATCCACAGCAGTCAGTACTCGATAAGTGTCTTCCGAGAAGTCTTCGTGACCAGGGGTATCCAGCAAATTAACTATGCGGTCACGATAGGGAAATTGCATCACCGAGGAAGTAATCGAAATACCACGCTCTTGCTCCATTGTCATCCAGTCGGAGGTGGCATGACGATCTGATTTTTTGGCTTTTATGGTACCGGCTTTCTGGATAACACGTCCGTACAGAAGAAGTTTTTCCGTTATCGTGGTTTTGCCTGCATCAGGATGCGAAATAATCGCAAATGTACGCCGCTTTGCTACTTCTTCTGCAAAATTAGTCATGAAAACACTTAACTCGTAGGGGTCTGTACTTGCCTGAAAAACGATTGGGATGTTGCAGTAACTAATGCAGAGTGTCGGCAGCTGTCGGCGCCTGACTGCTGTAGCGAGCAGGTAACAACTGATGAGTTTTTACTACAACGAGATCGTGGGGATGGATATCAGACATTTCAGAAAAATGATCCAACTTGATTGGATCTAATAACACACAAACAACCTCTTCTTCTTCATTAGCAACCACAACACCACGTTTGTAGCCGTCTACTGTTTGTAGGGTAACTCTTGAGCCTATTTCATGCTCGGCTATCACATGTACAGCATTGGCAGGATCATTCACCAGCAGATCGTCCACAGCCAGCGCCATGCCGAACCCAGCAGCAGCAACAATGTGGACGATTTCGATGGTTTCCGGGTCACTGAGGTCAATCCGAAAAGTGTGAGTATTGCCAATGGACTTTACCACTTCACGTGTCGACAATAATTTGAGAAACAAACTGATATCGTCTTCATTCCATTCTAGGATTTCTTCCTCCTCCACTTCTTCATTTTCGCTATTGAAACTGATCACATCCGTCTGGATTGTATGTTCAATATTTTCGGAGCCAGTTTTGAAAGGAATAACCATGGAGACGATACTAAATCCTTCGTCATTGTCTGAACTTAATCGCCAGAGGAAAGGAATTTCTTCATTGATTTCCAACATGTAGTGTTAGTGCCTAGGAGTGGAAAATGCTTAGTCAGTATACCATCAGTAATCTTGCCCCTGGTACGCAGTAAGCACTAAGCAACCGTTGTATACCGCGTCATTTCAGCGAAAGCACATTACTGATAATTTTGTTGAGGCTTGCACAGACAATGAACCCAAAAAACTGGTGATTCTCATAATGTGAATGCTTGCAAATATCGAATACTTAAGGATCCAAGTTAAGCGGATCAGCGAGGGGAGCCGGGTTGTCCACAAAATCTTGGGATAAGTTTGTGGATAAGTTATGCACAAGTAACAATTTACCCGAGAATTCTTAATACTTTATTAACCTGCTCAAATTTTGAGCATATATTTTTCTAGTAAAATCAATTGGTTAAAAACATCTCCATCAAAAAACAAAGAAAACATCGTATTTTAGAGCGCCAAACAATCCGCCATTTTTTTTGTGCATAAATTACCGAAGGGCGGCGTTACGCTATGCATTTGAGACTGGAATTATCGGCATATTCTTGTAATTAATTTACCGTATCAATTTTATTATCCACCTCTTATTGCAGGCAAGATTACAAACAAATGCAATGGTCAGAGAGTTAGTCTTCGGAGATGATGCGCAGCAGCTGGGGATAATCAGTTTGTCCCATCAAAATCTTCAGAATGCCATCCTGTTTCAAGGTACACATCCCGTCCTGGATGGCCTGGACCCGGATATCGGACAAATCAGATTTTTTGTAGATCAAAGATTGCATGGCACGTGTACCTCTCAATAACTCATGCACACCGGTTCGACCTTTATAACCTGATTTGCCACACGCCTCGCACCCCACAGGTCGCATCAAATGCACTTCATCTAGGTTGATTCCTAGTGTCTTGAAATCATCTTCGCCATACTGTTTGACCAGATGCTCCAGCTCCTGTGGTTCGGGTTTATAGGGTTGTTTACATTTGGAGCAGAGGGTTCGGATCAAACGCTGTGCTAGCACCCCCAGCAGAGCATCGGAGAAATTCACTGGATCCAAGCCTAAGTCGAGCAAACGGGTAATGGTTTCGGGAGCCGAGTTGGTATGCAAGGTCGACAGCACCAAGTGCCCTGTTAAGGAGGCTTCCACGCCAATGGATGCCGTTTCCTTGTCGCGCATCTCCCCAATGAGAATGATGTCTGGGTCGGCACGTAAAAAGGCACGCATGGCTTTGGCAAAAGTAAATCCTATCTTTGGCTGCATTTGTACTTGTTGCAAACCCGGTTGGGTTATCTCCACCGGATCTTCCGCAGTCCATATCTTGCGGTCTGGTTTGTTGAGATAACCTAGCACTGCGTGCAGAGAAGTCGTTTTACCTGAACCCGTAGGCCCTACTACCAGAACCAAGCCGTGAGGATGTTTGGTAATTTCGACCATATTGTCAAAATTGGGTTTACTGAGATTCAATTTTTCCATAGGCAAGGCACTGCCCGCGGCCAAAATACGCAAAACCGCCCCCTCGCCCTGTACAGTGGGAACTGTAGCAACACGCAGTTCGACTGCTTGCCCGCGAATCTTGAGTTTACATTTACCGTCTTGAGGCAAACGACGCTCAGAAATATCTAGGCGCGACATAACTTTGATACGAGCGATAAGTGCTGCTGTGCGCTCTGCCGGAATCTTAAGCAGTTCGCGGCATATACCGTCAACCCTCACGCGCACAATACCCTGTGAACGATCCTTACCGGGTTCGATGTGAATATCCGATGCACCTATGCGTTCAGCCTCCATAATAATCCGATTAACTAATTGGATGATGGCTGATGTGGCAACTACATCTTCATCCTCTTTTTTATTTTCTTCGAAATCGATACCACCCTCATCTTCTAGGTTTTTGAACACGTCATCAAAACCCGTGACTTCACCCTCTTCGTTAGCAGCGCTCCCGACAAATTGTAAAATGTGTTCAGGCAAACCCACGCGGAACACATAATTACTGGCATTGAGAATGCCCTGGATTTCCATGATGCGCTGATAGTTAGCAGGATCACTGATCAGAATAACCATTTCTTTCTTGCTGCCGGATATAGGCACCCATAAATTCTTGCGCAAATAACTGACGTCCAAGTTCTCCATAAGGTCTGCAGGGATGGTTATACTAGGATCGTATTTCATGTAGGGAACGCGATAGTAGAGCTCAAGCGATTTGCCGATCTCGTCCGCTTCGATTTTGAAATCTTCCATCAGTGTTTTAGAGATACCGGCATTGTAGAGATCGGCCTGTTTCAGCATATCGTCCAGATCCTTGCTGGTAATACGTCCCTGCTGCACCAGATAATCGTATGGCCCTTGGGTGCTTTGAAATTCGACACGGAACTGGCGCCCCAGCATCTGCGCCACCAACGTGGCATTTTTAAGATCTTCCTTAGTAAAATCAGGGTCATCACGCAAGTTGATAATTTGTATTACGCCCAGCAGAATTTCATCCTTGATGGGTATCACCAGCATGGATTTGAAAAACAGGCCTTTAGATTCACTGAATTTCTTGTCCCACTGCAAACGAGGGTGGATATTTACCAACTCTTCTGCGTTGTAGACATTTTCAACAAGAAGAGGGCGTTGACCCAATGCGACGAAACCTGACAGCGAAGTGGTGCCAAAAGGTACTCTAATTACGCTATTACTGCCTTCATCCGAACCGATGCCACCCTTGAAAGTGGCTTCAATTTCCTTGCCGTTGTCTACACTCTGATAAATAGTAAACAATTTGCACTTAAGCAGGCCCAGCATTTCAGCCTCAACCTCTTTCATAGCTTTTTTAAGATTTTTGGCGAACTTCAGCTTTTTTGAAATTAGCGCTAGGTTGCCAAGAAAATCTTTATCGAAATTTTTGACCTCGGATGGCGCTTTGATATCTTCTAATTGAGCCAATTTCTACCTCGTTTTCGACATGTACTATTGTGACAACCTTATACTGCAGGTTGATTTCCCTACTGCCAAATTTTTACTAGTACAACAGCATATGCTGGGTCTTCGATGATTGCTTGCATCCACCCGCTGATACCTTTAATCATGTGCAATATATTTTTATCCCCTTACCACGCCGAGGGTTACAACAGCACTATGCTACAATTGTTGGCAACTATTTAATGCTCAAGGTTATCATAACTTGGCTATATTTAACTTGTTTAACGGCCCAACCTTGGGAAAAACCAAGTAACTTTAGTAAGCGCGGGAATTACTCTTTGCTATTTATCATGCGGTGCAATAACAGCAGATTATGGCAGTATTTACTGTTGTGCTTGGCCCTGCATCCTGGCTTTTTATCTGCACAAAGTTCCTCATTAAACCTGCCAGCACTATCTGCAACCCAGGTACAGTGGCTGGGGCAACAAATTTTCCAAAACGAATGCAACAGCCGTCCCGCTTGTCTCACGTCTTGGAATGAAGGAGAGAACTTTCCCTCTTTTGGCATCGGGCATTTCATTTGGTATCAAGCCGGACAACAAGAAATCTATACCGAGAGTTTTCCGGCCTTGCTGACATTTATGCAACAACGTGGGATAGCTATTCCTGCTTGGATCAAAGCCACAAACTTTAAGCAACCCTGGACTTCCAGAACAGCATTTCTGGCAGCACAACAAGACAATAATTTAATTGAACTGCGTACAATCTTGACCATCCATATGGATCTACAAACCGACTTCATCATTAGTCGGTTTGACCATGCCTTGGAACTAGTTCTGGCCACGGTTCCAACAGCAGAACAACAGGAAATAAAAAGTAAATTTATAAACCTTGCCAATTCGCAAGTACCTAATGGAATCTATGCCTTGATTGACTACATCAATTTCAAAGGTGAAGGCACTAACCCTAGCGAGCGGTATCAAGGTCAAGGCTGGGGGTTGTTACAAGTGTTGCAGGGAATGCCGACTGCGACTACCACACCACTGGAAGATTTTGTGAAAAGCGCCCAACAAACATTGGCCCGCAGAGTTGCTAACGCCCCAGAGATTCGTCATGAACAGCGATGGATGGAAGGATGGAACAAACGGCTACTCACTTATCTACCCACTACAACCCAAACGCGAACAGGAGTAGCAAGGTGAGCTTTGAGCGTAAAAATATTCAGGCAATGGCCGGGTATGCTTCTGGTGAACAGCCCGACAGTACCGATGTCATCAAATTGAACACCAATGAAAATCCTTATCCACCTGGCCCGGCAGTAGTCGCTGCTTTATCCGGAATTCATGTTGATAACCTGCGGCGTTATCCGCCGCCAACGGCCTCGGCATTAAGAGAAAGTCTGGCCCGGTTACATGCAGTCAATCCTGACAACATAATTGTGACAAATGGCGGCGATGAGTTATTGCGGCTGGTTCTAGCCACTTTTGTGGCTCCAGATGAGTGTATTGGCATAGCAGAACCGAGTTATTCATTGTATGAAGTTTTGGCTGCAGCACATGGTTGCAAACTCCAAAATTTTGCCTTGCAATCCGACTGGAAAATGTCCACTGATTTTGCTCAGCAACTCAATGCAGCCAATATAAAATTATGTTTCGTAGTTAACCCACATGCGCCCTCAGGCGTACTGACATCGGCAGCCGAAATAGAAAAATTGGCACGTGATTTCAAAGGTGTGTTGGTTATTGACGAAGCCTATGTGGATTTTGTTGACCCCTCTGCTAGCCATGATTGCATCCCTATAATTCGTCAACTGGAAAATGTAATCATCTTGCGTACCTTCAGCAAAGGTTATTCCCTGGCTGGCTTGCGAATGGCCTACGGTATTGGAGCCAAAAGCTTGATTGACCCCATGCAGTACAAAACTAAAGACAGTTACAACACAGACTTTATTGCCCAGACTTTGGCCCAAGCCGCAATTGAAGATCAGACTTATGCCAAATTCACTTGGCGGCAAGTACGCGACCAACGCCACTGGCTAACCAATGAATTGGCGCGCTTAAATTTATTTTGTCCGCCTAGTCAGAGTAATTTTCTGCTGGTGGAAGTGCCACCTACACATTCTGCTGCCATTCTTTATCAAGCACTAAAAAGCCAAGGAATTCTGGTGCGCTATTTTAATTTGCCGGGACTGGCCAATCGTCTACGTATTACAGTAGGAACAGTTGCCCAGAACTCTAAATTGATCAAGGTGCTTATGAGCATCTTAAACATGGGTAGCGACACCTAAATTTCAGCCGCCAAGGACTCAATAAATGCAGATAAAATCCTGATGAAATTATTTATAAAACGGCCGGGCTTGCTTGCCGGTTTGCTACTGGGCATAACTTCAATTTATGCGATGTTTCGTTATTTTGGCATCTCCTGGCAGCAAATGCAGGGTTTGATTCTGTCATCCGTAGTTTTGTTGGTGGGGATGTTTCTAGTAGCGCTAATATTAGTATTAGCGCTAAAACTGGCGGGAAAACTTCTAAAAATATTGACTAAAAATTCTCAGCCTAAAGCTGAAGATGAGGACAATAACAAAGAATAAAGCAATGCATCTTCTGTTTTTTCGCCGGCCCACAAAGCCGGATAATAATCTGGCCGCACGCCATCAAGTACAAAACCAGTTTTAGCATACAAACTTATCGCTGCAATATTTGATCGTCTGACTTCCAACAAACAGCGGGCACAGCCCCGCAATCTGACGGCAATTATCAAGTCGTGCATGAAAACCTTACCGAGTCCTTGTTTCTGCCACTGCTGAGCTATCGCGAAGTTCAACAAATTGCATTCATCCAACACTCGATAGAATTCCGCAAAGCCGATTACTGTTTCAGTAGTAAGGTGTTTATGGATGTAGACTAAAAATTCATGTGAAGAATGCACCGCATTGGACAAGAATTCTGTCGACCATGTGCCTGGCAACAAATCAGGCAAAAGTTTTGCGAGCTGAGCGACATCAATGGGCAGCATGGGCCGACAGATAAAACAAGCTGTCGAATGATCCACTTAACTTACTCCAGAATTTGCAGCCGCTTATGTAATGGCAGCAGATGTTGCCACACGTCATGTTTAAGGCTGGGCATTGCCAGCATTTCATCCAGACTATGTGTGAATAACACCTGCCATGCTGGCGAACCTGCGCTACTGTCGGCCGATTCAGGACGGAAACAGGCAGTGGCCTGCGCACCCATCACCAACAAATTGCGGAATGGTTTTTCCACCAAAGATTGTTGCAAAAAATGCTGCAGGCTGTCTTGTGCGGCAGCTAGTGTATTGACGCTAGCCAAACCAGGAAGAGGCCAATTAAAGCTACGGGTAATGCTGTGATCCGCGGCTGGTTTGCCCAACCAGTGCAAAATATTGTCGAGCAATTTGCTTTGCTTTTCCTGCATTTGTAAGCGAGAAAGTGCAGGTATTTGATTCAGCACACACAATGTTGCATCTACAGATATCAACACCAGTTGAAAATTCAATGCGGTACTGACTTCTGTTTCGGCTGAGAAATTTTCTGACTTGGCAACAGACAAAGCTGGCATGGGCATGCTTGCAGTTCGAGTAGAAGTCGCAAATTTATCTGCAGAGAGTGTTGCGGCTCGGACTTCAGTTGATTCTGCTTGGGCAAGGCGGGCATCTGATTTTACTGTTACTTCAGTTGGTGTCTCAGACTCTTCAAGCATGTCACTATAAGGCCATTCACAGGCCTCAGATGGCAAAGCTCCATCAAGCACAAAGCGCGGATAATAACTGACTATCCCAATAGCCTGGAGTTGTTGCAAGCGTAAAATTTCAAGGTTTTTCATTACTTTCAGCTAACGCTTGATAGATTGCATAAAAAAATGGAGCGGGTGAAGGGAATCGAACCCTCGTAATAAGCTTGGGAAGCTTCAGCTCTACCATTGAGCTACACCCGCGTTGAAGGAAGTGCATATTGCCCGAGAGCATATTTACAGGCAATAGTCGCACAATGCATGATGTCGCCATAATCTTGGCTGATTTCAAAATCTTAAGGCCCTCACCATGCAAACTCGACACTACTTTTATGCGCTGCTATTAACTCTAAGCGCATTTGCTACAGTTTATACCTTGGCACAAGGGCGTGATCCCGCTAGTTTCCCCGCGCAATCCATTGCGTGGACCGCTGAACGGGAAATCCGCGCTTTTGCAGACGAATTCACAGGAATAACTACCAATGGTCAAATCGTGGACGGCCTGTTTTCTATTCAGCCCAGTGATACAGATACTAATGAAGTCAGAGACGCAGCCACTCAATTTCTACAAACACTAAGCGCCGAACAACTTGGCAACACCCAATACTCAGCGGACTCTCTTGAATGGCGTAGGTGGGCCAATCAATCAATCTATCACCGCGAGGGAATTTCCTTCGACGCCATGAACGAATTACAAAAACAAGCTGCCAGAAATTTATTAGGTCTCTCACTCAGTGCCAAGGGCCTCACTCTAGCCGAAGACATAATGCACCTTAATGAAACACTAGGAGAACTTAATAACAACAATTTTGTCGAATTTGGTGATGGCAAATACTGGCTTACTTTTATGGGAGAACCGTCAGCAACTCAACCTTGGGGCTGGCAACTTGAAGGCCATCATCTGGCTATTAATTATTTCGTGCTCGGCAATCAAGTCGTAATGACACCTACGTTTTGGGGTTCAGAGCCTGCAGTAGCAACAGCGGGTAAATATGCCGGCACCCGTATCATGGATGAGGAACAGAAAAAAGGCTTAGCGTTAATTCGCTCCTTAAACATGCAGCAGCAACAAGCTGCGATTATCATGGCCAGCAAAACAGCCAATAACATCATGACAGAAGCTTTCAGCGACAACATAGTGTTGGACTATGCAGGAATTGAAGTTAGGGACTTTACCTTGGAACAAAAAGCAACTCTTATGGATTTGATCGGGCTTTATATCGGCAACATGAGTGCAGAACAAGCCGAAGTCAAAATGGCTGAAATAACCTCGCATCTGGATTCCACTTGGTTTGCTTGGATTGGAGACACGCAGGACAACTCGGTATTTTATTACCGTATTCAGAGCCCCGTATTACTGATCGAATTCGATCACGAAACACCTGTAGGACTAACACAATATTATCCACGTGGCGTTCCTTACCGTGAACACATCCACTCTGTCGTCAGAACTCCAAATGGCAATGACTATGGCAAGGATTTATTGCGCCAACATTACGCAAGTCAGGCACATTAAGACTACATTAGTGGCAGCCAGCATTAGCCAAATACGGAGAAGAGTTTCACGTAAAAAAACCTGTGTTATTGCTCAATTCGGTTTTTAAGGTCGCGGCCTGCTGTATATTTTGCCCTCATTCCTTCATATCATAGCGGTCATACCTGCTAAAGTTTTTTCTCGTTAATAAACCCGGAGTTTTCATGGCAACAATCGTTGGCGGCATCGCCACTTCCCACACCCCCACCATTGGCTTTGCGTTGGACACCAACAAACAGAATGATCCGGTGTGGGCGCCTATCTTCAAAGGTTACGAGCCCGTTCAGCAATGGCTTAAAGACAAAGCCCCAGATGTCATTTTTTACATCTTTAACGATCATATGACTTCATTTTTCATTGATCACTATTCACATTTTTCATTAGGCGTAGGAGAAAAATTTCCGGTTGCCGATGAGGGTGGTGGCCCTCGCTCTCTGCCACCTTTGCGTGGCTATCCTGCATTTGCCCAACATATCGCAACCGGATTAGTAGCAGACGAATTTGATCTTTCGTATTTTCAGGAAAAAGGTCTAGATCACGGCTGTTTTTCACCTTTGTCGTTGCTACTACCACACAAACCTGACTGGCCAATGCGAATTGTTCCGTTTCAAGTTGGTGTATTGCAAGCACCATCACCTTCAGCATTACGTTGTTACAAACTGGGTAAAGCCCTGCGTAAAGCCATTCAGAGTTATCCAGAAAATATCAAAGTTGCCATCGCCGGCACTGGTGGTTTGTCTCATCAAGTACACGGTGAGCGCTGTGGTTTCAACAACACTCCTTGGGATATGGAATTTATGGAACGTCTGGAAAAAGATCCTGAGAGTTTAACCAATATCACCATTGCTGAATATGCGAAACGCGGTGGCATGGAAGGTGCTGAGATCGTGATGTGGTTAATTATGCGTGGTGCGTTGTCCGAAAAAGTTACCTGTACTCATCAAAGTTATTATTTACCTTCGATGACACCCATCGCCAGTTTGATCTTTGAAGAAAAATCCACAGAACAGCCTACCGAGAGCAATGAAGATTATCTGCAACGCATTCATCATCAATTGGCAGGCATTGAAAAACTGGAAGGCACCTATCCGCTGACCATCGCGAGTGGTGTGAAAGCTTATCGGCTAAATGACTTCCTGCATCGTTTGATCGAGCCGAAGCACCGTGAATATTTCCTAAACGATGCTGAAGCTTGCTTCACCGAATTTAATTTAATTGATATCGAAAAAGACATGGTAAGAACACGTGACTGGCGCGCCATGATTCAATACGGAGTGATTTTTTTCATGCTCGAAAAATTAGGCGCTGTGATTGGCACCACCAACTTGCACATCTACGCTGCCATGAAAGGTATGAGCCTGGAAGATTTCCAAAAAACCCGTAATGCACAAGTTCTTTATTCAGTTGCCGGCAAAGACGCAGGCAAAAAAGATTGGGATACTGCCAAAAAATAATCGGGTTTATTTCGGAGCTAACATGCTAAAAATTATTTTTTATAGTTTAACTCTAATTTTTGGCGCGCAATTTTTAACAAATAGTGCCCAGGCTCATCATAGTTATGCCGGCTATATTCGTGACGAGAGCTTTGAATTAAATGGCACTATTGTCGATATCCAATGGAGTAATCCTCACATTTTGCTGGTCGTCAATAATGGATTTGAAAATATACGAGTGGAATGGGTCACGGTTAACGGTGCTGAAAAAACAGGCGTAAATCCTAACCAATTTACCATTGGCGACCCTATCACTGTGATCGGCAGTCGCAATACAAATCCTGAAATCCATACTATGACTATGGTAAAAGAACTTTCGATGTCAGAAAAAAACTGGCATTGGATTTCTCCTTCTTTGACAAGGACACCCTGATGTTAATGCTTGTACTTGGACTGTTACTTTTTGTTGGTGTGCACTCTGTGGGTATAGTGGCATACGACTGGCGCATTCATTGTCAAACGAGAATCGGCAGGGAATTTTGGAAGCTTGGTTTTACTGTTATATCTATAACAGGTTTTATTCTACTTATTTACGGCTACGCACAAACTCGGACCGTACCTGTTTATATATTTGAACCCTACTTGTGGACTAGACAATTGGCTTTGCCACTTAACTGGTTTGCATTGATCTTGATCAGTGCTGCTTATATTCCAGGAAATCATTTCAAACAAAAACTGGGGCACCCGATGTATGCAGGGGTGAAGTTATGGGCGTTGGCACATCTACTTGCGAATGGTCGGTTGGGCGATTTGTTGTTATTCGGTATTTTTTTGGTTTGGGCCATAGTTGGTTTTAGCGTTTCACGGCGTCGGGATCGGCGTGATGGGATTCTTTATGCACCAGCACATATCAGTAGAACGGCCATCACTGTACTTGCCGGCACTGCAGTGGGGGCTATCTTTGTGCATGGGCTACACCAGTTTTTAATGGGAGTATCGCCACTTTAATAAGTGCTCGCGATATTGAGCAACGAACAAGTCCAACTGCTTTACTCTGTAGCACAGCATCAGATGCAGCTAGCAACTTCATGATTAGACAGTAGCTGTTACAACTTTTTTGACAACACATCCTTGAGCGCGTCGCTCTACAGCAGTTACTCAGCCAACAGCTTTTGAGCTTGCTCATTTTATTCTTCCGTAGCTCTTAGGCGCTTTGCATCTGAGGCATGCATACCGCCAAACTCTGGCTTGCACCTGTAAAACGTCTGCTCAACAATTGCTTAGCACCGACTTATATTTGCAACCTCCATCCCTAACTCTCGCTCTTTGAGGGCCTTGCGCTATGCTCTTCTCCACACCTTCTCTGCTTTATTTTGAGCTGTCTTTTTGATATGGCTTAAAGCAATACTTGCCTATAGTGTGGCGCTAATTACAGGGGAAAGGTCAGGCCAGCTTACTATTGCTTAAAAGAATTTATTTGCTCAAATTTTCGATGAAGTACACGCAGTCCTTTTTATGAAACATTAAAACTTGTCTTTCCATAGATCGATAATAAAGAGAGTTTCTTCCCTTGCATTGATGAAACTTGTGGGGGAACCTCAACTTTTGAGAATTCAATGTCTAGATACTTACTCGAGCGAGTCAAACAATGGAAGTCATATCATTTTTACCTAACGCTTTGCTAATGTTGTTTTTTGTTGCCTTATTCGCAGGCTGTCTCGACACACTTGCCGGAGGTGGTGGTCTGATTGTATTACCCGCACTCATACTTGCAGGTGTGCCACCCTTACAAGCGTTGGGCACTAATAAGCTTCAAGGTACTATGGGAACAGCCATGGCAAGTTTTATTATGTTGCGACATCGGCGAGTCGAGTGGTCCAGTGTGAAATATCTGATGTTGCTAGCATTTTTGGGCGCAGCGTGCGGGTCGATTGCGGTGCAGTTTATTGATACAACTTTCTTAAATTTTATCATTCCAATAGTGTTGCTCAGTATTGGAATTTATTTCCTGCTAGCCGGCAGAATTCTCAACAATATCACTCCGGCAAGAATCAGCATTAGTGTTTATCGACTCGCAATTGTGCCTCTGCTGGGTGTATATGATGGTTTATTTGGGCCTGGTACTGGTTCGTTTTTTGCGCTTTCAGGAGTAGCACTGCAAGGAAAAAAATTATTGGAAGCCACTGCTATTGCCAAAACTCTTAATTTCTCCACCAATATAGCTGCATTACTGGTATTCATTCTGGCCGGCAAAGTTATCTGGACTATTGGACTTGTAATGATGATTGGTCAGGCCATCGGAGCCTGGTTTGGGTCGCACTTATTACTTAGCATCAACCCGCAATATCTGCGCATTCTTATAGTGCTGAGCTGTTTTGCAATGTTGGTAAAGTATTTTTGGTGAAGCAAACGTTATGTAACAAAAACAGGAACAGAACAACCATAGTGTCTCAGTCTAATCCAGAGATCTTTATTGTTTTGGTTTTATTACCAGTAACGATTCATTTGACGGTTTTGGTTCAACGGCTCTACCCCCAGTTTGCTTGCCTATACCTGCGCGACTTGAGTGCACTTCTACCGCCTTTTGATTTGATGTTATTATTAATTGTATGTCCGGTTTGTAGACAAAAGTCTCTGCAACAATCCCGTACGGAATTGGTTCGGAATTACTACACCGTCCATTACTGGATCACAATCGATGCTATATTAATGTAACTCAATGAGTTAATTTGTCCCCCAGACTCAGCTGGACACCATTTCCCGCCTTCGGGAGACAGGGGCCTGGGGTTCGAATCCTCTTGCTCCGACCAGAAAGTTCCACACAAGGCTCAACAGTTATTTCTATCCACATTTTTTGCTTCAGGAGATTGTTATGCACTCGCTTAGATTATTGCGCCGCAGTTCGTTTACGGCTTTTGCTTTACTTTTGTTTGGCTTTACACTGCCTGTAGTAGCCCATCATGGTACTGCTGTGTCTTATGAACAAAGCGCCTGGGCCACAGTGAAAGGAACCGTTACTCAGTTTCGTTGGCGTAATCCACATTCAGCCTTGTTTCTGGACATTACTAATGAAGCCGGCGAACCAGTTAACTTTGCCATCGAATTACCAAGCCCGATACTTATGTCCCGCTCCAATGGCTGGACACGGGAAACTTTTAAAGTGGGTGATACTGTTGAGTTTCGTGTCCACCCATCACGCACTGCTGCTCCTGTAGGAGAGTGTTTGTTCGATTGCTTAGTTTACGTTAACGGTGAATTACTGCCCTCACGTTTACCCAACGGCGAAACCCGACAATAACAAAAACGGAGCACAATCATGTTCAAACTACTAAAAATATCTATTGTAATACTGGGCCTGTCAACGGCTCTTGCAAGCGCTCAAACAGCAGACCTGACTGGAGTTTGGTTACGCGCCTCCGGCTCCAATAACTACCCGATGTCACAGTGGAACCCGGCCGAACTCCCATTTACTGCTGCCGGTCGTGCCGTATTTGATGCAAATAACCCCGGCAAAGGGCCACGCCAAGCTATGCCAGCTTTTGGTAACGATCCGTTAGGGCAGGCTAATCCTCCGGGTTTGTACCGTACTTTGGTATATGGACGTCCCATGGAGTTGGTGCAGATGGATGGCAAGGTGATTCAATTATTTGAATGGGGCAAACATTGGCGCACCGTGTGGACAGATGGACGCGCCGTGCCCGACTCCCTGGTAGCAGGCCCGTTCTGGTATGGTTATTCCGTAGGTGAGTGGCAAGGTGATACTCTGGTTGTAAAAACGGTTGGACTAGACGGTCGTGCTTGGCTTGATGAATGGGGCACACCTTACACCGATTTTACCGAGATTGAAGAACGCTGGCATCGCGCTGATGCCCAAACTCTTGAACTGACAATCACCGTTACCGATCCGGAACTGTATAGCCAAGCATGGACCAGTGATGTAAAAACTTTCGCGCTGCAAGCCACTGATTCTCTCAATGGGGAATTGATGGAGCAGATATTTGCTCCTATTGATGAAATAGAATTTAATGAATCGATTCGTGATCGTGCAGCTTCTGGCCCCAAAGCTATTCCCTGAGTTCGAGCCTTTTGTCGTGTGCAGAATCCTGCACACGATACGTTTTTTTTCGCTTGCCGTAATAACCACCACCATCGATTTATTTTAATTTCTTGTGCCGGCTAGAGCTCACTATTTTGTGGTTAAATGTGCAACATCAGTCGGCAGTTAAAATAGATCAATGAATCCTGCAGCGCCCCAATCAATTCAGTTGAGCTCCAGCGCCGGGCAGGAATACGCAATAATAGTATTGAAGGCGACCCTGATTTGGCAGATGTTGAGAGTGTATTCAAATACGCATGTACGGCATGTCATGGTGATGATGGTCATGGCGGTGGTATCGATCTTGTCAATGCTTTCAATTTTCAACTGGTTGTAAATGTGGTGTCGCAGGGCCGCAATAACATGGCTCCGCTGGGTGCTGTATTTACTCCTGAACAATTACGTGATGTCGCAGCATATGTGTCGCAGCGCATTGCACAATAAAGCGAAACCTAATCATGTCTGCCACTGTTATCCTCCACCCCGGAAGAGAAAAATCCCTACTCCGAAAACATCCCTGGATTTTTACAGGAGCTATTCATTCCCATACCGGTAAATTACACAGCGGGGATACCGTTGATGTGCAGTCGAATAACGGCACTTGGTTGGGACGTGGTGCCTGGTCGCCTGAATCAGCCATCCGAGTTCGTATCTGGACTTTTGTTGCTGACGAAGTTATCGATAATGCATTTTTTCTACGCCGCATCGAAACCGCATTGCAAGCAAGGCAACCCCTCACTGCTTTGAGCAATGCGTTTCGAGTTGTATCTGGCGAATCAGACGGCCTGCCCGGCATAACAATCGACCTGTATGACAATGTACTAGTGTGTCAGTTGCTAAGTGCTGGGGCAGATCGCCATCGTGACAAAATAGTATGGGCTTTACGTAAACTTTTTCCGGACTGCAGCATACTTGAGCGCTCCGATGTTCAGGTTCGTGAAAAAGAAGGATTACCGCTCCTCACTCAAACCTTGCATGGTGACGTGCCTGCACAAGTGGCCATTACCGAAAATGGCCACCGTTTTGTTGTAGATGTTTTTACTGGTCATAAAACTGGGTTTTATCTCGATCAACGCAAGAACCGCAACATAATTGCCGGTTACGCTAAGTCAAAAACAGTACTCAATTGCTTTAGTTATACCGGCAGTATGGCTGTTTATTGTCTCGCGGCGGGTGCCAGTCATGTCACTAATCTGGACACTTCAGACAGTGCATTAAAGATCGCTGAGTACCATATAAGCCTGAACGGACTGAATGAAAACTCCTGTGACTACAGCGATTCAGACGTATTCTCCGCCTTGCGCAAATACAGGTCTGAAGAACGCAAGTTTGATCTAATAATTCTCGACCCGCCAAAATTTGTTGAGAGCAAACACAACATCACGCAGGCTTGTCGAGGTTATAAAGATATCAACTTGTTAGCCATGCAACTATTAAACCCCAACGGCATTCTGGCAACGTTCAGCTGTTCTGGCCTGTTACCGGAAGACTTGTTCCATAAAGTGGTCGCAGATGCCGCACTAGATGCAAAGCGTAATGTGCAGTTTCTTGAAAAATTAAGTCAAGACGGTGATCATCTTGTGCTGTCGACTTATCCTGAAGGTTACTATCTAAAAGGACTTATCTGCCGAGTCTTTTAATAAAAAAATTGGTTACATTTTACATTTAAGGCACAAACCAAATCTCCATTCTGAAATTATTCAACAAAATCAATCTCCGTGTGTTAAAGTGTGAACTGTCAGCAAGAGAACTTCTCCTCTGACGGTGCATTCTCCTTAGTAACGCCTTACTGATTCACACTTGAAGTTTATCCGTAACGCACACTTTACTCATGTCATCCTGCTGTATTTTGCTGCCGCAGCCTTCCATCAGTAACTATCGATTTGCACATCGTGCAACCATCCTTTTGGTCACACACACACTGGCAGTACTTTGTCATCGTTCGCACTATATGCGTACCGTTCTCAATGTGTGCTGCTGTATGACTACCTATGCAAAAAATTTGCATTTAATTTAAGAGACTTTATGACATTTTCTACCCTGGGTTTAAAAGAATCCCTGTTACAAGCAGTGCAAGATTCTGGTTACACAACACCAACACCAATTCAAAGCCATTCGATTCCAGCCATTCTTACCGGCAAAGATGTTATGGCAGCAGCTCAAACCGGCACAGGTAAAACTGCTGCTTTTACCTTGCCGCTGTTGCAAATGTTAAGCGGTAAAGATTCGGTAAAAAGTAATCACACACGCGCCTTAATACTGACACCAACCAGAGAATTGGCAGCACAGATTTTGGAAAGTATTGAAACTTACGGCAAAGGTGAACAATTGCGTGCTGTAGTAGTTTTTGGTGGCGTCAAAATAAATCCACAACTGCAAGCTTTACGTAAAGGCTGCGACATTCTGGTTGCCACCCCTGGTCGTCTGCTGGATTTGTTTCAACAAAATGCTGTGAAATTCAGTGAACTCGAAGTTTTGATATTGGACGAAGCCGATCGCATGTTGGACATGGGTTTCATCCGTGACATTCGTAAAATATTAGCTCTGTTACCAAAACAACGCCAAAACCTAATGTTTTCAGCAACCTTCTCTGATGAGATTCGTCTGTTGGCAAAAACAATTTGTCATAATCCAGTTGAAATTGATGTGGCACCGCGTAATTCAACGGTCGAACTAATTACCCAAAAACTCTACATGGCAAACAAAGACATCAAATTGCCACTACTCGGTAAACTAATCAGCGACACTAAAGATCAAGTGCTAGTTTTCGCCCGCACCAAGCACGGAGCAAACAATCTAGCAAAAAAACTGGCACAGTATGGTGTGGAGGCGCTTGCCATTCATGGCAACAAAAGCCAATCACAACGTACCAAAGCACTTGCTGATTTCAAAAGCAATCAAGTACAAGTTTTGGTCGCAACAGATATTGCAGCGCGCGGGCTTGATATCGACCAATTGGCTATGGTCGTCAATTTCGATTTGCCACAAGTAGCCGAAGACTACGTACATCGCATTGGTCGAACTGGTCGTGCTGGTGCTACTGGTATTGCTATATCGCTAGTCGGAGATGACGAAATAGCACAATTACGTGCCATAGAAAAGTTGATTCAACGTAAGATAGAAAGATTGGAATTTGACCGCAGCGCTTTACAGGTCAGACCTGGCAATGTCGACACGATTGAACAACCACGGCAAGGCGACGCAAGACGCACTCAAGGCCGCCCGCCACAAAAATCAAACCAGCCGCGCTCTGCACAACCCAGATCAGGCCCTCGTCAAAACGGATCATCTTCTGATAGTAGCCGCAGACCTCAACAAAGACAGCCCGTGCGCAATGGTAATAGGTCACAAGGAGAACCAGGTCAACAGCAGAGCCGCAGTGGTAACAATACCCGGACTACAATTGAGCCTGGCCAACAGCTTTCTCCCAGCAGTTACAACAGAACGCAGCATGAAAATCGGCAACAACAATCTGCCGGTAGAACTAATACCGGTAAGCCGCAACAGGGTAATAGCCAAAACGCGCAAGCTCGTAGAACAACCGGATCCAAAGCAACTCAACATACCAGCTCTGTAAGCTCAGGTTCCAATGCCAATGCCGACAAGGGCAATTCAGCTGGACTATGGAACAGACTGCGCAACTCTTTGCCTGGCATGAACTCCTGATCCGCGTCGTTTTTTAACATGACACAAAAAAAGGCCCTGATGTTTCCATCAGGGCCTTTTTTATGAATCGAAATAAATTATTCGATCGTTACATCTGTCTCTTGCGAGGGTTCCTTAAACTGGAACGATGTTCTCTGCTTGTGGGCCTTTCTGACCCTGTGTAACAGTGAACTGAACGCGCTGACCTTCGGTCAAAGTTTTGAAACCTTCACCTTTGATTGCTTTGAAATGAGCAAATACATCGGGACCGGATTCGCGAGAAATGAAACCAAAACCTTTTGCTTCGTCAAACCATTTAACGGTGCCAGTAATTGTAGCCATGTGTATATCCTATTTGTTCTATTGATTAAAAAAACCACGTAATGTGGGTGCATTTCCACTCATAACACCAAAGTGATCCGAAATATATGGAAAAGCTGGGTATGCTGAAGGTTGCAATTACTTATGGAAAACGGGACGAGTATCTTAAGAGAGGATTTCGAAACGGTGTACATAAATATTAAGACGAACATTCAAGCAGATTTGATTGTATAGAGACGGTTCTTAAAATGCAAAGATAATTTGTTTTTTGATGGGGATGTAGATTCGGCTGGCACAGTAAATAACCAATAAATACAACCACATGTCTGAATGTCGAGTCTTTTTGAGCATGCAGATTAAGGCCAACTTTCTGCATGATCCTTGTATTTTAGACAAAACAATTCTTATGTTTCCCTATTGTTTGTTACACTTTCTAAATCCTTTATGGATAGCCCCCTTCTATTAATTCACAGGTCAAATATGAAGATTCAAGGTACATTTATAATGACAGCACTGAGTGTAGTCATCGCAGCACTAACCTCTTGTTCCGGAGAAACCCAACAAACTACAACTCCAACAATAGATTCTCCCCCAATCGTGGCCACCTCAATACCAGTTTTCAGCAATTCAGTTGTAAACAGCAATCTTGCTGCCATCCCAGCAGAGATCGCGACAAAATTACGAGAAATTGGCACCCAAAATGACACTCCGACTGTAGCTGCTCTTTATTCCCCAGATTTTACTGGCGATATTTTTGCCAACATGAATCTGAATCGAAATCTGTCGTATGGTCCTGCTGAACGTAATGTAATGGATATCGCTACAGCTAAAGATATGCCCGCCAATCGTCCGGTAGTGATATTTGTCCATGGAGGTGGTTTTGGCGGTGGCAACAAGAGCTCTGAAACTTCACCTTTCTACGACAACATGACGTATTGGATAGCAGCTCAGAATCTGGTGGCGGTTAATATTAATTACCGCTATGCACCTGCTAGTCCCTGGCCTGCTGGCATAGAAGATCTAAGCGCAGTGGTGAGCTGGATCAAGGAAAACATTGCTGGTTACGGTGGCGACCCTAACCGGATATTTTTCTGGGGGAAATCAACAGGCGCATCTCATGTTGCTGACTACATGGCTGACCGCGTTAAAAAAGGGTTGCCTGAAGAAATAACTGGCGCCATTTTTACTTCTGGCTCTTACGCCTTGGGTGATGCACCGCTATGGGCCAACTATTATGGTGAAGATGTCAGTCTATACCCAGAGCGTAATGCTCTCCCCAGCCTGACTATATCCAAAACGCCAATCTTGGCGACTTTTGCAGAATTTGATGGCGATCAATATAAAGAGCAGTTCAACCTTCTGCTCAACGCTATGAATGCCGCCAAACGCCCGCTGGAAACTTTGTATCTGCAGGGCCATTCTCACATGTCGGAAACCTATGCTGTAGGCAGTATTGATGATTCATTGTCTGGCCCGGTATTGGACTTCATACTACGCAAAAGTGGCGAGAAATAAACTTTTATAAAACACGCATCAGGCTTTTTTCTAGTCTGTTGCGTGCTTAAAAGGTATATCAATACCCTACCGTAAATCGTTGCTGGTGATGTGCTGGTTTTTCCATCTCATCCAGCATCGCTACCGCATAATCTTGCAATGAAATCGTACTCACGCCAGCTTCATTGAACAGCAGGTAATCTGTTCCGACACGATAAGATCCCGTTCTTGTACCATCAAACAATACTGACGATGGCGCCAGAAATACCCAATCCAGCTGAGGATGATCCTTTAACAAATAATAAAGTTCTCGAGTACCACGGATACTGGGCTTGAAATCGTTGAACTGTTGGGGAAACCGATCAGAATCGAGAAATTCAACCCCGCCTGGAAGTTTGAGACTAGCGGCTCCGCCCACACATAGTAGACGTTTAACATTAGAAAATGGCATGGCAGCGAGTAATGCTTTATGCCCCCGCACATGTTGCTCAAAAATATCTGGGTCTTTACTTTGGCGTTTGGGATTGTAGGCATACACAACGACATCATGCCCGGACAGTGCTAAGCCGGTCGCTAGCGAATCTCCTAACAAATCAAGAGTGACTTTGTGGAGATTGTGTTGATCCGGAATTTTGTCAAGATTACGAGCAAAACCAGTAACTGTATGCCCACGCTCAAGTGCTTCTCGCAACACATGCTGCCCAACAAAACCAGTGACCCCGATCAGCGCAATTTTCATGTTGCTCCCTTATTTTATTTGTTATTCAAGACCAAAATGAAAAACTCTATTCAGCTAACTACTTAGTTGTTACCAAAATGAAAAACTCTATTCAGCTAACTACTTAGGTGTTCTACCCATGTCAATTCGGTACCGGCAAGCCCGCCCAAGCATAATGCTGCTGGTATATGGCACTTACAGTTTCCGGACGATCTTCGCCGGGTAATTCATGATTCACTACATACCCTTTCAAGTGCAAGCTATACGACAAGTTACGATAGGAAGGGCGGTACTGCGTTAACAGCTGAACTGGAAGCTCTACTGACTGTCCAAGGATGGCGGGCACAAGTTCATCGCGTCGATAAATACACTCAAAACTGCCCAAGCGCCAAGCGCCTGATCTTTGTTCAGCCCGATAAAACATCACGCAATATGCCGACATTGTAAAATCTTTGTCATCGAGTTTTAGAGGAATATCAATAATACCCGCTACTGTAGCAATAGCACGGTTAGCATTTAGCGTTACCAGTACTGGCCCTAACCGGTGTTTCGCCATCATCCCACGTCCAGCCATATCTTTTGACGCTGCCACGAAGTCATGGCCATTGCCTTGAAACCAACTGATGTTGACTGTGGCGTCGGCGTGAAAACAAGAGCGCATCCGATTCCAGAAACCCATATCCCTACTTTCCCGCTCGCACACAACAAGCTGAGTGATTGCAGTAATATCACTATTTTTTTGCATAACTTATACCCCTTCTAGTTAGTGGCCGTCAGCGCACTCGTTTTCCTGTAAGATGAAAATAAGAGTGCGCAACCGCCTGTGCAATACAAACAAATTCAGGTCGATCTATGGCGCACTCTTGTTTTGTAAGTGACTATTATTACATCCGTGATTGTAGCGCCCACATAGCTTCACACTACCAACAATTATTCTTAGGTTGATCCAAGACATACTGGGCTAGGAGCCCCATCAGAGTTAAGCTTCACCATACTTTTTCAAAGGTAAACCAATGTTTTCTATTCTTGTTCTTTTGGTGCCAGTTTTTGTCTATTTTGGTTTAGGCATGTTAGTACGTCGTGCAGGCCTTGCCGAACGGCAGCATGGCGATTTTCTGCTACGTTTTGTATTTTTTGTCACACTACCATTATTGATTCTGATTTCGGTTCCGAACATAAGTTTTACAGCCGAAAAAGCCCTGCTCCCTATATTTAATATTGCTGTCAACTCCGCGTGTTTGCTGTTTGCACTACTTTGGACGCGCCAGCAAAAATTTGATCGACGTACAACTGGCACCATCTTGGTCAATACCGCCATTTTGAATAACAGCTTCATGTTTCCCTTCATTCTTGCCGTGTACGGTCCAGCTGGTTTCGCTGATGCAATTTTGTTTGATTTTGGTAATGCCATCATGATGGCAACTTGTGTTTACGCCCTAGCCTTTAAATATTCAGACGAAGCGTCAAGTCGCTGGACCATGTTAATTCGCATTTTGAAGGCGCCGTTGGTTTGGTCTTTGCTGCTCTCTATATCGGTGTCGTTGAGTGGCTTGCAATTACCCACGGCGCTAATTTCAGTTATCACCCCTTTGGCCCAAATGAGCGGACCCTTGATACTTATAGCTTTGGGGATATTTTTTACCTTAAAACTTGCCAACCTCTCTCTGGCATTAAGGGTCGCCGGAATCCGATTAGGCATTGGACTTTTGGTTGGGTTGTTTTTAGCTAAAGTGCTTGGGTTGGAAGGCACAACCTACTCAGTGATTGTACTTTGTAGTGCTGCACCCATCGGCTTTAATGCTTTGACATATTCTTCGTTGGCTAAACTTGATGTTGATTTGAGCGCCAGCGCAGTCTCTGTCTCGATACTTGCAGGCTTATTTTATATTCCTTTGTTGATCTTGTTATTAGGGACATAATCGACCGCAACAGCCGCCTAATATTGTAAGCCACCCTTATTAACCAATAATATTTTTTACTATCAATTTGTTAGCCATTAAATCCACACTCATCTTTATCATAATGTCGTCAAAAATTTACTTTCTACTTTACTTTTGGCCACAATTTCTATATCTAGTGCGAACTTTCAAACTGTCTTAGCACTCAGTCTTGTTAGTATCCACTAACCAAAACTTCAAGCAACAATCTCAAAAACCTCTAGGGGAGGCACGTACATGAAATTAGTCAAAAACTGGCACTTCAAAGCAAATACCTTAGCTTTGTCTGTTGCCGCAGCCATGCTGGTTGCTTCTGGCGCGCAAGCACAGGAAAAACTGGAAGAAATTCAGGTAACTGGTACACGTATTCGTACCACTGACGGCATGGTTACCCCAACTCCGGTGACCGCTGTTTCAGCAGACGAACTAAAAATGTTCGAACCATCGGCGTCAATTTCTGAACAGCTAGACCAACTACCGCAGTTCCTCAACACCCAAACTGCTCAACGTGGTGGTGGAACTCTGTTTGGTGACGCAGCAGGCTCTTACTTGAACCTGCGCAACATGGGCAAGCAACGTACTCTAGTATTGTTCGACGGTTCACGTGTTGTGCCCGCTGACCGAGCCAGCACGGTTAACGTTGATAACTTTCCTACCGCACTTATCCGTACTGTCGATGTTGTGACCGGTGGCGCTTCAGCCGCTTACGGCGCAGATGCATTGGCGGGCGTGGTCAACTTTGTACTTGATCGCGAGTTTGAAGGCTTCAAGTCCAACCTATCTACTGGTATTACCGGTTTTGGTGATGGTCAAAACTGGAACTTCTCTGTTGCCGGAGGCAAACAGATTGGTGATCGTTTACACCTGGTTGGCTCAGTTGAGCATCGTGAAATTAAACAAATAGAACGTACGCCGCAAGATCAAGAAAATTGGAACAGCGTTGGTTTTATTATCAATCCTGCTTGGAAAAGCACTGATCCTGCTGGCACTACCCCACAGCGTTTGACTGTCGCACACGCACACTCTGCAACCCAGAATGCTGCCGGTATTGTTACGGCTACTGCCGCTGCAGGTAAACCAGCTTTCTCGCTTAATGGTTACACTTTCTCTGCCGATGGTAAAAGCTTACGCCCATTTGTTGCAGGTGATTACAAAAACCGAATAGGTGCCGGCTCCAACGGCATGCAGGCTGGTGGTCCAGAAGCAGCGATTGCAGAATCCTCTTTCGCTGGCGGCCCTTATGGCGCTGAGGTTATTCAGCATTCCGGTTTTGGTGGTATTAAATACGATCTTAACGACAACACACAAATTTTCGGCCAGATCATGATGGGCCGCACCGAATCTAACCAACACGATCGTCGTGGCAACCCCGAAATGGGCCAACAATACTTTGGCACCATCTATCTTGAAAACGCCTACATGCCCGAAGAATTGCGCACTGCCATGATCGCGTCTGGTCTAACATCAGTTAGATTCGACAAAATTGGTCAAGTACGTGGCCCCAATAAAATTAACGTCGATAATCGAGGCTCAAGCGATATCAGCCAAATGTGGTCAGCGAGCGCCGGTTTCGAAACCGCCTTGCCCAACGACTGGAATCTGCGCGGTACTTACCAATACGGAGAATCCCAGCTGACTTCCGAAGGTAATAACTATATTCGCAATGACCATTGGTACATGGCGATGGACGCAGTTCGCAACCCTAAAACCGGTGCAATCATGTGTAATGTTCAGCTGCGCAACCCTAGCATGGCTGAACTGGAAGCTGCTGCTGTTGGCAAAACTGTACCAAGCGCCAACATCATCAAATATCCTTCCGGTGTTCAACCGATTGATAACATCCTGGTTACGCCAATGGAATCCATCCGTGATTGCGCACCATTGAACGTGTTTGGTACTGGTAACTTCAGCCAGGAAGCAGTTGAGTACGTCACTAGCGACAAAAAAGGTATTCGCGACCTGGATCAAACATTTGCTGAAGTATTGGTTACAGGTGAACTGTATGAAGGCTGGGGTGCCGGCCCAATGACTTTCGCCGGTGGTCTGACTTATCGCGAAGAATGGTTCAATCAACTGACCACTCCGATTGCATTTGAGCGCTCAACCCTCAACGCTGATGCACTTGGCATACGCGGTACTTCCGTAGGTATCAGTGGCGGTAATCGTTCAGTTCATAACTTCTCGGCTACTAGCTGGGCTACAGGCGCTTTTGACGTTTGGGAATGGTTTAGCGAAGTTAACTTACCAGTTTGGGAATCTGGTTCTGGGGCCCAACGTATAGACAGCACTGTAGCTTTCCGTCGTTCGGATTACTCCCATAGCGGTACCATCGACAGTTGGAAAATCGGTTCTGAATTTCAGGTGATTGAAGACTTGCGCCTACGCATAACTAAATCACGTGACGTAAGGGAACCTACCTTTGGCGAACAATTCGAGTCTGGTGGTGGCGGTGCCAACATCACTGATCCTGTCGACAAATCCAGCTACACCATCACCTTGCTCACTGGTGGTAATGCCAACTTGCGTCCTGAGGTGGCAGATACTCTTACTGGAGGTTTCGTGTACGCGCCAACCTTTGCTAGCTGGATTGAAGGTTTATCGGTTTCTGCGGACTACTTCGAAATTGCCGTAGCTGGCCGCGTCAGCACCTTGGGGTCACAACGTGTAATTGACGATTGTTTCAAAGGTGATAAAGCCTTGTGTAATTTGGTCACACGTAATGCTGCTTCCGGCAAAATTGAACGCGTCTTAGACGTTAACCTGAACGTGTCTGCAGCAATGAATAAGGGTGTGGATATCGAAGCGCGTTATGACCTAGAACCAGATTTCTTCAGTTCAGAAGCAGAATCCATGAACTTCAGAATGTTTGCCGGCAGATTGTTGGAAAACTCGGTAACTACCACTGTATATCAGGATAACCTTGGTAGTAACTCAAGCCCGGAATGGACTGCAACCGCAATGATGGGCTACAACTTGGGTAATTTTGGATTGAATCTGTCTGAACGTTACTACGACAGCACCAAAGTGAACGTGACTTGGTCCGAAGGTGTACAAGTGGATGACAACACCATCGCGTCACAGTCAGTAACCAACATGGGCATTAGCTATCGTGGTGAGACTGGCAATGGTGGCAACTGGGTTACAAGTTTTAACATTAACAACCTGTTTGATCGTAACCCACCCATCTTTCCTTCCGAGAGTCAACGTGGCGGCCAACAGCCTGCAGGTAACAACTTCGACGTGTTTGGCAGAAGATTTCAGTTGAACTTGAACTACAACTTTTAATTTCTGAGAGCATATTATTGGCAGAACAAGGAAGTTTTGCACATGAAAGGGCTGCCTAGTGCAGCCTTTTTTTTAGATAAAATTTTCACCTTGGTTAGCAGTAGAACGTGTCGACCAGCATGAGTGACGAAATTACTTGCAAGTCCATAATTTTCAGGCAAAAAAAACCCGGCTAGCTAACTGACCGGGTTAAGAAATAAACTACTGAGGCGGCTGATTTAACCCAGAAAATCCATCTTGCCAACTGCCACACCATTGTGTCGCAGAATGTTGTAAGTGGTGGTGATATGAAAGAACACATTAGGCAGCGCCCAGTTGCGCAAAAAGAAATCCCCGACAAATTCCAGCTCACGCGGACCTGCCTGTAATTTAATTTGTTTTTGTTCTGTGCCGTTAATTTTATCTTCGGGCAAGGCAAGTAAAAAAATCACGGTTTTTTCTATCCGCGATTGCAGCTCGTCGAAAGTCACTTCGTTGTCGTCATACTTCGGCACTTCCATACCAGCAAGACGCGCGCCACACCCCTTTGCGACATCACAAGCAATCTGCACTTGGCGACTAAGTGGGAACATATCCGGAAACAAGCGCCCACCAGTCAACACTTTCTCATCTATCTTCTTTTCAGAAGCATAGTCTGCACCTTTCTTCAGGATTACAGAAAGATTTTTCAGATAATGCACAAATACGGGTACACACGATGAATACATAGAAAGTGACATAGAAACCTCAGGTTAATTTTAAGTGCTTTGGTTTGCAAAGCGGGCGCGGGGATTCTACTCTAACTGTAAAGCAGCGAACCAGTTTTAATAGATCATTCAACAAAGGCTCTTTCAATGACATAGTGGCCCTGATTGCCGTGACGCGCTTCCTGAAAGCCAAGCTCGTTAAGAATCTTGCAGGTGTCTTTTAACATCGAAGGACTGCCGCACAACATAAAACGATCATCATCCAAT
>Ga0209190_1000234_pt1 | contig 40134 bp, 37 predicted proteins | sample M_140205_XF_Meta_FD_187315 | JGI IMG/M metagenome (GOLD analysis project Ga0209190, IMG submission 187315) | Freshwater microbial communities from Lake Montjoie, Canada to study carbon cycling - M_140205_XF_MetaG (SPAdes) (version 2) | ecosystem: Environmental > Aquatic > Freshwater > Lake...
GCTTTCTTCTATTGATTCCTATGCACAACAGGAAGAGATAAAATACACCCCAGGGAAAAGAAAATTTAATGCTGGAGTGGTGCCTCAGGTTGGGCAAACTCAAAATGGACAACAAGCAGATAATACTGGCACCGACAGTATGGGCTTTATGAGAAGGGACGATAGTAAAGAAAGAGTATTAGTTACCTATCGGTATCTTGATTCTTCAACTCGCCATAGTTTAGATTCTTCTGTTAATGATTTTGACACCTATTTTTCAATTCCTTCTAATTATCAATATTTAGGCAATAACGGATCGGCAGCCTTCCCTTTAATTTTTGCACCCGTTTCCAAATCCGGCTTTGATGCGGGCTTTCATGCTTTTGATATTTATAAGTTCTCTCTTGCTGATACTAGGCTGTATCGAACTAACATGCCTTTTTCTATGATATCCTATCAACTAGCTTCTGGCAAAGAGCAAATGATAGATGGCTTGTATACGCAGAATCCAAAGCCAAATATCAATATTGGATTTGAGTATCGACTTATTAATGCTCCTGGATTTTTTGTTGCTCAAAATACCAATCACAATAATTTTAGGTTGTCTGCAAATTATACAGGAACAAAAAAAAGGTATAGGGCCGGTGCTATTTTCCTTTCTAATAATATAAGATCTTCAGAGAATGGAGGTATTACAGATGATTCGGAGTTGAGTGACCCCAACAAGAAAAAAAGATTCAGTGTGCCAGTTAATTTGGGTGGCAATCTCTATCAGTCTAATCCTTTTTCTACTATAGTTAAAACTGGCAATTCCTACAGGGATATGACATTTTTTTTCAGACATAGTTTGGATTTCGGGAAACGTGATTCGGTAGCGGTGAATGATTCTACCACCGAATATATTTATTACCCAAAGTTTCGATTGCAGCACAGTTTTACTTACAGTAGTTATCAGTATAAGTTTAGAGATGAGTTTGCTGATTCTTCTATTTATTCCTCTTGGTATGGTACCACTCTTGATCGGCCTTCTGATACTTTTGAGTTACTTGAAAATTGGAAAATAATTGAAAATGATTTTTCAATCCTTCAATTCCCCGATTCAAAGAATACAGCTAAATTTCTAGCTGCAGGGGTTAGGCTTCAAAATATCGTTTCTGAAGGGAAGCCTGGGTTTAGTAATATTTCACTTCATGGCGAATATCGTCACCCCACGCATAATAAATTATGGGATATGCAGCTTTCCGGAGAGTTCTATCTTTCAGGACTTAACAGTGGGGATTATTCTGCACATGCCGCTGTAAGTCGCTACCTAAGTAAAAGGCTTGGTAATATCAACTTGTTTTTCACAAATATAAATAGAACACCTTCGTTTATATTTGACAATCGTTCAGCTTTTAATCTTGGGAATAATAATTCTTTCAGAAAAGAAAATATTACTTCTTTTGGGGCTTCCTCAAATAGCAAGTTCATTAGTTTAGGATTCAGGGATCATGTACTTTCTAATTACTGCTATTTTACAGATTATTACCATACTGCGCAATACAGTAAGCTGATGAATATTTTTCAAGTATATGCTTCAAAAAAAATCAGGCTCAGCAGATTTTGGAACTGGTATCTTGATGCAACTTTTCAGCAAACTGATGTCACAGCTCCTGTGCGAGTGCCATTGCTTTATACTAGAAGCCGTATAGCTTATGAGGGTGTCTTTTTCAGGAATCTTAATTTAAGTACTGGGGTGGAAGTTAGGTATTACACTCCTTATAAGGCTTCAAATTATTCTCCTGCTATGGGGCAATTCTTTGTACAGGATACAACTACAATTAGTAATCTTCCTGATATTGCAGCCTTTCTTCATTTCCGTATCAGAAGTTTCACTGGATTTATAAGACTAGAGAATTTAAATACATTAGATCTCTCCAATGGCTTTAGTTTTACTAATAATAATTTTGCTGCTCCTCATTATCCCACTCAGGGATATATTTTTAGGTTTGGAATAAAGTGGTGGTTTGCTAATTAGTTTATAATCATATTACAGGAAGACTTCTACTCTTTTTTAATCTTATATTCATACTACCGTTATGTGGTATAATTAGTTGATTATCAAAGGGTAGTTTTTTTCTTCTAAAAACCTGTATTTCCCTCAAAATTGAATTCCCTAAAGTTTAGCTGAACCTACAATTAATTACATTTTTTTACTTCCATTAATCTAGCTTTGTAATGTGAAACGAGTATTTGTATTTGTCCTCTCCTTTATTTATATGCTTACTACTTCTGGTATGGCCATGGAGGTGCATTACTGTATGGGCAAAAGGGTAGGCATTGATTTTTTTGCTCATCATAATGATAAATGTGGCAAATGTGGTATGAAAGAAAAGGGCGGCTGTTGCAAGGACGAGCAAAAATTTTATAAACTTTCAGAAGATCATAGTAGTACAGCAGTAGCGGTTGCGTTGATAGCTCCAGTAAAAGATATAATAATAGATAGGGTAATTTTCTTGCCACTTTCTATTTCTTCTCTTCCTTCCAGTAATAAAAAATATGAGCCCGATATACTCTCCGGTTACGGGCGATGTAAGCTTCATTGTGTTTTTAGACTATAAATGCTGCAATGCCTTTGGCATATTTCCTTTTCAATCATTTTCATCTTACTCTAGGTAATTTGAATAACGATTCTTTCAATTATTAATAATTAAAAAAATATAAAATGAAAACAATTTCAATCGCCCTATTATTATGTGGCGTATTTCAATTCAATACTTCTTTTGCTCAAAAAGAAAAAGAAACCATTCCTGTTTGGGGTAGTTGTGGAATGTGTAAAGCCAAAATAGAAAATGCAGCTAAAGAAGCAGGGGCTGACAAGGCTAAATGGAATCCTGAAACTAAGGAATTGTCGGTTTCTTATGATGTTTCTAAAACCTCATCAGTAAAAATTCAGGAAGCTATTGCAAAAACTGGGTACGATACTAGAGATGTCACTGCTGATCAAACAGCCTATAATAGTCTTCATGGATGTTGCAAATATGAGCGTAAGGCGGCTTCAGCGGTATCTCAAAAAACAGCTTGCTGCAGTATGGAAGGCTGTGTAAAAGATATAGAAGCCTGCAGACAAAAGGGTTGCTGTAAAGGAATGACTTGTTGTAAACAGTAAACTCAATTCTAATGAAAAAGATTCTATTAATGGTGGTCCTGTATTCCGGGGCCACCTTTTCTTGCTTTTCACAAATATCAAAAGTTACTATTCAGGCCAGTGGACTTACCTGCAGTATGTGTAGTAATGCTATTAATAAATCCCTTCGTTCTATTAGTTATATTGATAATGTTATTGCTGATATTCGGACATCTACCTTCACTATTTCATTTAAAGAAAATGCCCAAGTTAACTTTGACAAACTTAAACAAAAAGTAGAGGCTGCCGGCTTCTTTGTAGCTGATTTTAAGGCTTTTGTAAAATTTAATGATGTCCAAATAGCAAAAGATACTCATTCAAAAACTCAAGGGATGACCTTTCATTTTCTCAATACAAAAGATCAGCTACTCAATGGGGAATATTGGATTAAGGTAATTGATAAAGGGTATGTAACTATTAAGCAATTTAAAAAAGGAGAGATGTATACTGATATGGAATGCTATAAAACAGGAGTTGCAGGTTCCTGTTGCAAGACATATGGGCTGGAATCAGGTACTCGCATTTTTCATGTTAGCCTAATGCCTAATTTATGAGGGGCCTCATTATAGGAATAAGCCTTTTTATTTCACACCTAAGCTATGGCCAGGAACTATTTGTTTATTCTGAACCTGCAAGTAATATGTCTTCAAAAAGTATAGGTTTAAGATTAAAAAATGAAAGTTTACTACGGTCCTCATCAAATGAAATCACTAACATGTTTCAGCCAGAGGTTATGTGGGGTGTCAATCGTTATTTGATGCTGCATGCTGATGTTTTTTTTAGCAATAGGTCAGGTGCATTCAAGGAAGAGGGAATGAGTCTTTACATGAAATATCGCTTTGTCAGCAGGGATGATATCCATAGTCATTTTCGAATGGCTCTATTTGTCAAGGGAGCTATAAATAAAGGACCAATTAATGATAGGGCTATAAACCTTAGTGGAGACAATAGCGGTATTGAAACAGGGGTGATTGCAACCGCACTAACAAATAAGGTTGCTTTTTCTAGCAACTTATCTTTTCTTCATGCAGCCAATAATAGTTCGGGCCATAAATTCCCTTTTGATGATAAGAGGAAAAATGCCCTTGGAGGGATTCTTTCCATAGGTAAACTCATGCTACCAAAAGAATATACGAATTATAAGCAGGTAAACCTTAATGCCATGGTTGAATTATTGTCACAGTGGAATCCATCGGCAGGGGAGACTTATTTAGATCTGGCTCCTTCAATTCAGTTTATTTTTCTGAGTAAAATGAGGTTGGATGTAGGTTATCGATTTCCGCTTTATGATGGGATGGATAGAGTTACTCCCAAAGGTGCTTTGTTGAGAATAGAGTATAACTTTTTTAATGCCTATTGATTTTGTGTTCTATTCGGTGATTAATTAAATAGGGAAACCTGGACAAGTAATTAGCTATCTCGCAAGTATTATTTTTCAAAAAAAGCAATAGTGCCACCAACCCACTTATTATCGAGGTTATATCTGGTGCCTACCATTTTACCTTTACTCAGTCTCGTAAGATTATGCACTGCAATGGGCCGTTCCCATTCATCTTTACGAAAATAAAATAGACGTATCTCTGTCATAGCTGGCCCATCCGGTGTTTTAATTATAGGCGCATAATTTACTTTACGTTGCAGTATCCAATTTTCCGGATCAGCGATATCCTGAATATCCTTTTCAGTAACATCAATTATTACACCCATTCCTGCAAAAGAGAACAGCGGCTTTAGCACATATTGATCAAGAGGTAAGGGTTGTTTTACTTCGTTCAGGAAATAGGTGGTCGGTATGCAGGGATGGTCTAGAAAAGGAAGGGTAAATTTACTGATTCTATAAAACCAATGTGGATGAGGAATCCATTCAACATCATAGGGGAGGGTAAGGTCAATGGTTTTAATTAAGCCCTCCTGTTGTAGCAGATCATCAAGTATCATCCGGTTAAATATTCTTTTTATCTTTTTTTCTATTCCGTTTTGAGTATAGAATAATTCATTACCCTTTGCATGGATTTTGGTAAAACAAACGGTTGGAATCCCAAGTAACTTTTCGGTGTAATAAAAATCTATACGTGTTTTTTGTTGTTCAGGAAGTATCTCTAAAAGGATTACTTCTGAAGGATCATAGGGCCCAACGATGATATCTTTCATTAGTGCTATGCTGCTTTCTCTGTCAAATCCATTTAGATAAGAAGAGTAATTTTCTGGTATATCGGCATAACCACTCATGCAGTCGGCTATTATGGTTTGATATGCAAATAGGGAAGGAAATCCCTGCATTTCTATTAGTTGGGGGCTAAGGCCTCCTGATCCATTATCGCAGATGCCGAAATCAAAAACAAGTATCTGAGGACTCTCTTCTTTACCAGCTACAAAACCCTTTTTGGGGATGCTTCGGTCTGTCATGCTTTGAAAATTGGGCAAAGCGATAGTATCGATTATATACTCGCAGCATTCTAACATTTCCCGCTCAATTTTTTTATCAATAAAAACAGGCGTTTCGGCAATTCTGAATTCCAGCGAGCCTTGTCGAATGCTGTCTATCTCCCTGATCAGCTGGAGGTATTTTTCTTCGCTGAATGCTTTATTAAATCTATCGCGCAATACAGGGATCATAAATTGTTTTTTATATTATATATAAGCAATATGAAATTGCTAGTTGGTTATTGTGCAATTAGATTTTCCTTAAATATTTTATTTATAGATTGCTCTAGAAAATTAGGAAGGATGTGTAAATAAGTATGCATGATTTTTTCAGGATTGTTTAGTTGCTCAATCATAGATGCCCATTTTTCTGCCCCGTGATTTTCGATAACAGTTTGTTTTTTTTCATCTGTCATGAGATGCAATAGCATACCTTCAGCATCAGCTTCAGGATGAAATTGAGTTCCTATCATATTTTCATTGAATCGCATAGCCATAATAGCTCTTTCTAGTGGCACATGCGGTCTTTCTTTTTCAATTGATAGGATAGAGGCGCCTATTTGTTTTATTTTTTCATTGTTTGGTTGTATGATCTGGTAGTCTCGGCTATCAACTACATAAAATGGGTTGGATAGGCCATTGAATATAGCTTCATTTTTTGCACTTGATAAAATATGAATTGGGAAAACCCCGAATGATGTACTTTTTCTCTTATTTACAGTTGCTATGTTATAGTACCTGGTAACAAGCTGCATAGAATGACAAATTAAAAATATCTGCTTTTTAATACTATTGCGCAAATCGGCATTGAAAGTTTCAACTGCCTGTAGCCAACTGAAATAATTATTTTCCCAGTCACTTCCTTTGCTTTCAAGAGGACTGCCTGGCCCGCCAGAGGAGATATAGATATCGTAATCAAGTCCAGGGACCTTGCATTTTTGGCGCACATCAAATTCATTTACTTGAATATTCACCTGATGGGTACTTCCAAAATTGGTAATTATTTCTCGGAGGCAACGCATTCCCTGGTTGACTTCTCCTTCATATAGGTCGAGAATGGCTATGCGAAGACTTCTTTTATCAATTTCCTTCATGGGTCAAACTTAATGAAATTTGAGTCAAGCTTAGCCGAGATAAACAGTTAATTTTCAGACTTCTTTTTTGTTTTCGCTTTATCTTCCTTGCCCCTCAGATTCATTACCTTTGCTAATCAATTATGAAGACAAAATTCGATCAAAAAAATAAGGTTAATATCATTACACTTGGCTGCAGCAAAAATATGGTTGACAGTGAGGTGTTGAGTGGGCAGTTGCTTGCTAATGATATCAATGTAGTGCATGAAAATTCCCGCCTCGACCATAATATTGTTGTGGTCAATACCTGCGGGTTTATTGAGAAGGCGAAGGAAGAAAGTATCGAAACTATTCTTCAACAGGTTGAGCTTAAGAAAAAGGGCAAGTTAGATAAGGTGTATGTTACTGGTTGTTTGAGTGAAAGGTATAAAGGGGATCTTGAAAGGGATATCCCTGAAGTAGATGCCTTCTTTGGTACAATGGAACTCCCTTTACTTCTCAAAAAATTTGATGTAGATTATAAGGCTGAGTTAGTTGGCGAACGTTTTTTATCCACTCCTTCGCATTATGCCTATCTTAAAATTAGTGAGGGCTGCAATCGCACTTGTTCTTTTTGTGCCATACCAATTATGCGCGGCACTCATGTAAGCAGAAGTATTGAATCGCTTGTGGAGGAAACCAAAAATCTTGTAAGTAGAGGCGTTAAGGAAGTTATGCTGATTGCTCAGGAACTTACCTATTATGGACTAGATATTTATAAGAAAAGAGAGCTGCCTACCTTATTAAATGCGCTTTCTGATATTGAGGGATTAGAGTGGATTCGTCTTCATTATGCTTATCCTTCCAAATTTCCTTTAGAAGTGATAGATGTAATAAAGGGGAGGTCCAATATTTGTAATTATATCGATATGCCTTTGCAACATGCTTCTAATAGAATGCTTCAGGCTATGAAAAGGCAGATTACTCGTGAAGAAATTGAGCAACTTGTATATGATATTCGCAGTCGTATTCCAGGTATTTGTATTCGTACTACACTTATTGCAGGGTTCCCAGGCGAAACAGAAGAAGATGTAGAGGAGTTGAAGGATTTTTTAAAACGTATGCGTTTTGACAGAGTAGGTATTTTCACTTACAGCCATGAAGAGGGTACAAGCGCTTTTGACATTGAAGATAATGTGCCTGCTGAAGTAAAGGAAGAACGCGCTAGAGAAATCATGGAAGTGCAGCAGGAAATTAGTCTTGAAAAAAATGCTGAAAAAGTAGGGAAGTTATTGAGAGTTATAGTTGATAAAAAGGAGGCCGGGCGATATTTAGGCCGAACAGAGTTCGATAGTGTTGAAGTGGATAATGAAGTAATCATACATTCGGATAAAAAGTTGCATCCTGGTGATTTTGTAATAGTTAAAATTACCAAAGCATTTGATTATGATCTTGAAGGTGTAATTGCCGATTAATTTTTTTAATTATTTAATGAAGGCTACTACTCAATATATTTCTTATAATAAAACAAGGGCGTTTTCGCCTTTGGTAAATGATTACCTTAGTGAAGGAGATTTGAGTTCTTTTTATAATTATCCAGCCAGTAAAGATTTTGTAAAAAAAGCAATTGAAAATAGGAAGAAATTCCCTTGCAATCGCAATGTGTTGGTGGATGAAATTAAAAATTATTATGAGGGGTTGACTATTTCACATAAGACTTCCGAGCATATTGATTTACTTGCTTATTCGGAAACATTTACGGTTTGTACTGCTCACCAGCCTAATATATTTACAGGCAATATTTATTTTATCTACAAGATTCTGCACGCTATTCGTTTGGCAGATGAATTAAACAAGGATTTTCCTGATCAACATTTTGTACCTATTTATTTTATGGGTAGTGAAGATGCTGATCTGGCTGAACTAGGTAAGGTTTCTCTTCAGGGGGTAACCCATCAATGGAAAACAAATCAAACTGGCGCTGTGGGTAGAATGAAGGTAGACGATACCTTGGTTGAAATGCTTAGTAATATTGATACTCAGCTTTCTGCCTTACCTGAAGGAAAGGGAATATTAGACATAATGAAACAGATTTATGTAGTGGGTAAAACCATCCAGCAGGCAACGCTTGAACTGGTAAATGAATTGTTTGGAGATTACGGGCTTGTAGTATTTATGCCAGATAACAAGGAGTTTAAAAAAGAGTTTATCCCAGTATTCCAAAAGGAGCTTGAAAATGCTATTTCTTTTAATGGGATAAAATCAACTTTAGATAAATTATCATCAAGATATAAGATTCAGGCGCAGGGGCGTAGTGTCAATTTATTTTATCTTATTGATGGTAAACGGGAACGAATCGACGCTGATGGAGAGGGTTTTTCTTTGTTTGAATCTGGAAAAAAAATCTCAAAAGAAGAAATGATAGCTGAGCTGAATAATTATCCTGAAAGATTTAGCCCTAATGTAATACTCAGGCCATTATTTCAGGAGCAACTATTGCCCAATATTATTTTTGTTGGCGGTGGAGCTGAGCTAGCTTATTGGCTCGAGCTTAAGGTGCTCTTTGAAACTCTTGGTATTCATTATCCAATGTTATTGTTGCGCAATTCCTTTATGGTAATGAATGAAGTTCATTCCACTGAACTTAAATCATTGGGGATGAATATTGCCGATATTTTTAAGTCTGAAAAAGAACTTACAGATATTTTATTGCAAAAAAGTTACAGGGTAGATGTAAATCTTGATTCTGAGGTTAATAAATTAACTGCCTTTTATGAAGATATCATGGAATTCACTGCCAGTATAGATCCTGGGCTGAAAACTCATGTAGCTGCTTTAAGAACTAAAGCTATAAATCAAATTCATGAGCTTGAAAAGAAATTAATGAGGGCTGAGAAAAAGAAATATGCAATACAGGTTAATCATTTGCTGAAAATAAAATCACAGGTATTTCCTAAGGGTATTTTGCAAGAGCGTGTTGAAAATTTTATGTATTTCGCTTCAGTTTACGGGATTGGCTTTATTAAAGAGCTTTACGAGCATTCTTCAACATTTAAACAGGAGTTTTGTATACTAGAAAAGTAGCAAGTTAAGGGTTGCTTTTTTCAATATTTTTTACCATTTCCATTACCGCATCGTTAAGGGCTTCTTTATGTACTTTTATTTTTTCTGCAATTGCCATATCGGCTGTGCCTAGTATTTGTGCAGCAAGTATTCCTGCATTTTTTGCCATATTAAGACCAACTGTAGCAACAGGAACTCCTGATGGCATTTGAAGAATTGATAATACAGAATCCCAGCCATCTATTGAATTTGAGGATTTTATTGGAACGCCAATAACTGGAAGAGTAGTATAAGAAGCAACCATGCCAGGTAAATGGGCGGCACCTCCCGCTCCTGCAATAATTACCTTCAGCCCTCTTTGGGCCGCTTCAGTGGCATAAGTGCGCATTCTTTCGGGAGTACGGTGTGCAGAAACAATAGTCAATTCAAAAGGAATATCGCATTGTTGAAGAAAATTAGCGGCCTCCTGCATAATTGGAAGATCACTTTCACTTCCCATGATAATACCTGCAACTGGTTGCATATTATATTTTTTACAAAGCTAATTTATTTTACTAGATCACCTTTAAGTCTGAGTAATTCTGTTTCGGCTACCTTGGTAGCAAATCTTGCTGCTATAAGTCTATTATAAGCATCTTCAAGACTTTTTTGTGTTTCTCTGAGTTCGAGTGAACCTGTTACACCCAAGCGAAACCTTTCTGAAGAAATATAAACATTTTCTTTTGCCAGTAAGATATTCTCTTCCTCAAGTTGTAAAACACTTATTTGTAGTTTATACTCTTTATAAGCATTTACTACTGCAGTTTTAGTTTGATCTTTTCTGAAATCATACAATATATTCTTATAGTCAAGATCAAGTTTAGCTTCTTTTATTTGTCTTTTTACATTAAAGCCATTAAATAGGGGTATATAAGTACTTATGCCATAGTTGAAACCTATATTTCTGTTTTGAAGTGGAGTAAAATCGTTGATTACTGTTAGGTTATTATAGCGACTAAAGTTATAGGCTGCATTTAAATTTACTACAGGGTATTGATCTGCCTTCTTTTCTTTTAGAGTAATTTGGGCAATGTCAATTTCCTTGCGGGCCAATATAATTTCAGGATTTGTATTTTCAGCTTTTGAAAGTATTTCTGAAACATTAAGAGTCTTATCAATAGGAATACTATCTGCTACATCATAATTTGTTTCAGGAGCTACCGCCATAAGAAGGTTTAAGTGCTGTTTCAGCTGTTCTGCACGAACATTTTGTTTTATTTTGGCTGCCTTTTGTGCATTTAGATCTACTTTGGCTTGGAGCAATTCTGGTTTAGCTCCAAGACCAGTATTGAGTTTATTTTCTGCCTGCTTTACTCTTTCTTCATTCAGGATCATCTGTTCTTCAATAGCCTGAAGTTGCTCTTTCTCCCTTACAATCTCATAATAAGTATTTATTACCTCCGACACAGTAGTAGAGATTTGGCTCTGTAAGGCAAGGGTTCCATATTGGGTATAGGCTTCTACTTTGTCCTTAGTGGCAAACATCTTTAATCCATCAAAAATGGTCCAATTTAGGTTTACTGAAGCATTTGTGTTGCCAGATTTTATTCCATTTCGCTCACGCAAACTCCCATCGGAGAGTTTTTGTTTCTGATCGTAATTATTAAATAGCTGGGTAGCTTGTCCATTTACACTAGGCAACAAGGCTGCATAAGCATATTTATTATCAAGTGCATATACCATCGAATCATTTCTTAGCAAGCGGATGTCGTAATTATTTTTTAAAGCTGTGGCTACAGCTTCTTCTACTGAAAATGATTGTGCTTTTAGTAGTATAGGCAATAGAAGTAATAATATTAAAGTGGTTTTCTTCATTTTTTAGAGATCAATATTTGATGAACTATCTAGGTTGTCCATTTCATTTTTCTTTTTTCTAGTAGATAAGTAAGAATAGACGGCAGGCACTACAAATAAAGTAAGTAGTAAAGAAAAAATAATACCGCCCACAATCACGATTCCAAGAGGAATTCGACTTGTTGCTGCATCGCCGATTGATAAGGCTAGTGGCAATGCGCCCAACGACATAGCAAGACTTGTCATGATGATGGGCCTGAACCTTGCAGCAGCTGCATCAATTACTGAAGGGATTTTTGCAGTACCTTCTAATTGTCTCTTGTTAGCAAAATCTACTATCAGAATTCCATTTTTAGTTACCAGTCCAATAAGCATTATCATTCCTATCTGCGAAAAGATATTTAATGTTTGATTAAAAAACCAAAGTGAAATGACAGCTCCAGCAAGGGCAAGGGGTACGGTTACCATTATGGTAAATGGATCAATAAAGCTTTCAAACTGTGCTGCAAGAATTAGAAAAATAAGAGTAAGGGCCAACAGAAAAGCAAACCAGGTATTACCGGTACTTTCTGCATAATCACGAGAAGCACCTGTTAGAGACGACCTGAAACTATCATCTAGTATGGAGTCTGCAATAGACTGGATGGCCTTTACGCCTTCACCAATGGTTCTGCCTTCGGCAAGTCCGCTAGAAATAGTAGCAGAACGATATCGATTAAAATGATACAGGGTAGGAGGTGTTACATCTTCTGTTATATCCAGCAAGTTAGATAATGGGATGGCTACGCCTCGGTTGTTCTTTACATAAATGGATTGCAAGTCTGATGGATCATCACGGTTAATTCTTGTTACTTGTCCAAGTACTGAATATTGTTTCCCTGATTTAGTAAAATAGCCAATTCTTTGATTACTCATTGCAAGTTGCATGGTCTGCGAAATATCCTGTACTGAAACACCTAGCTCGCTAGCGCGCATACGATTAATATTGATCCTTACTTCAGGTTTGTTAAATTTAAGATCAACATCTACTCCCTGCAGGATATTATTTTTATTTGCAGCATCAATTATTCTAGGTAATGCTGTTTTTATTTTTTCGGAGTTTGTATTTTGAATAACAAATTGAACAGGTTGATTAGATCTTCTGTTTACGGCAATTGTTTGTTCCTGTATAGCAAAGGCTCTTCCTTCATTGAATTTAGAAAGTTTCTTATTAAGCCAGTTTACAATATCCTGCTGGCTTCTTACTCTTGCCGAAGGGGGCACCAGTGCTATTCTTACAAAACCCGAATTAGAGGAGCCAGATCCTATAAAGCCTGGTGCCGTCATGCTAGTGATGTATTTTTTCTCTGGCAAAGAATCAATAAGGAAGGTGGTTATTTTTTCCATGTAGGCATCCATCTTATCGTATGAGGTGCCTTCTGGAGCAGTAACCATCAGACGGAAATTACTTTTATCTTCCATTGGGGCTAGTTCTGAGGGCAGTTGTTTTCCAAGGAAGAAAATTACGGCTATGCAGGCAAGAATAATAGGAATGGCAACCCAGCGCACTTTCATAAATTGGGTAAGCATACGACGATAGCCATTCTCTAAATTTCTAAAAAATGGTTCAGTAGCTAAATAAAAGCGGCTGTGTTTATGTTTTTTTCTCGACAACTTTACATTTAGAATTGGCGTTAATGTTAAGGATACAAAAGCGGAAATAAGTACTGCTCCTGATAGTACTATACCAAATTCACGAAAAAGTCTTCCAACAAATCCCTGTAGAAAAATAATGGGAAGAAAAACGACAGCAAGTGTTATAGAAGTGGCTATTACAGCGAAGTATATTTCTTTTGATCCATCTCTTGCCGCTTGCCATTTATTCATCCCGCCTTCCATTTTCTTAAAAATATTTTCAGTTACCACAATCCCGTCATCTACTACAAGACCTGTGGCTAGTACAATTGCAAGCAGTGTAAGTACATTGATAGTAAAGCCCGATAGGTACATAATAAAGAAGGCGCCTATTAACGATACAGGAATATCTATTAGTGGCCTTATGGCAATAATCCAATCCCGAAAAAATAGATAGATGATAAGTACGACTAGAATAAAGGCTATTGCAAGATTTTCTTTTACTTCAAAGATGGACTTGCGGATATTTTCTGTTTGATCAAAACTGATTTCTAGCCTGATGTCTTTAGGTATATTTAATTTGATCTTTTCAAGTCGCGTATGAATCTCGTCGGCAATAGAAATATAGTTAGTACCAGGTTGTGGAATGATGGCAAGTGCAATCATGGGTACATTACTTTCCTTTAGTACACTTTCTTCATTTTCGGGGCCTAGCATGGCCTGTCCAATGTCTTTAAGCCTTATTTCGGTGCCATTTACATTTTTAATAATGAGGTCATTAAATTCATCCTCTGTATTCAGGGCTCCAAAAGTTCTTATGGTAAGTTCTGTAGCATTTCCTGATATTTTTCCTGATGGTAGTTCAATATTTTCTTTCAGTAGGGCTTCCTGAACATCTCTAGGGGTAAGCGAGTAGGAGCTCATTTTTGACGGATCAAACCAGATACGCATAGCATATTTCTTTTCACCCCATATGTTTACTGTGCTAACTCCAGTTACTGTTTGCAGTTGTTCAATTATATTATTACTTGCAAACTCAGTTAATTCCAAAGCATTGCGTTCGTCACTTTTAAGTAGCATGATAACAACCGGATCAAAACCATTGTCGGCTTTTGAAACAACAGGAGGTGCATCAAGGTCAGAAGGAAGGCTTCTTGTAGCTTGAGATACTTTGTCTCTTACATCATTGGCAGCTTCCTCAAGTGAAGTTCCTAGTTCAAATTCTACAGTGATATTACTTGAGCCCCCTGAGCTTTGAGAATAAATATTTTTGATTCCTGCAATACCATTGACTGCTTTTTCTAGCGGTTCTGTAATTTGAGTTTCTATAATTTCAGCATTAGCGCCAGGATAGTTGGTTCGCACACTTATATTAGGTGAATCAAGTGCTGGATAATCTCTTATGCCCAAATAGGAATAGCCGATAGCGCCAAATAACACAATAATTATGTTGAGTACTATGGCAAAAACTGGGCGTCGAAGACTGAATTCTGAAATATTCATTTATAGTTTTTTTCTCACTAACCTTATTCATTAATTATGCTAACATTCACTTTTGTATCAGGCTTTAGTCCCATTAATCCTGTAAGAATGATGGTGTCGCCAACGGAAAGTCCACTTGTTATTTGAACCATAGCTGAATCCCTCATACCTGTTTCTACATTAGAGAAAGCAACACTTCCATTTATTAGTCTTGCTACTTTTTTGCCTCTTGCCTGGGGTAATACAGCCTGAGATGGTATCATTAAAGCGGTAGTGTCAGGGTCAAACCTTACTGAAATGCCTACGAAGGCTCCTGGTAATAAGTCTTTATCTCCATTTATAACATTGGCATGTATTTTCAGACTTCTATTTTCTTCGGTTACTCCAAATTCTGATGCATCTATTGTTGCCTGATATTTTTTATTCATGCCTACGGTTGTAAAATCAAGAATTTGTCCTATCCGTATTTTTTCTATATATCTTTCTGGTACATTGAATTCAATTTTAAGTTGTTGATTATCTCTTATACTCGTGACAACTGAGGCTGGGGTGATATAGGCGCCACTACTTACCATCTTTAATCCAAGTGTTCCCGAAAAGGGTGCCCTTAGCTCAGTTCTCTGAATATTACTTCTTACAATTGCCATATCAGCTTTTATATTATTAATCTGTAATTGGCTCAAATCAAATTCTTGCTGACTGACTCCGTTTATTTTTAGTAATTCAGCGTAACGTGATGTTGTTTGTTCGGCAACATTTAATTGCACTTTCAATTTATTCAGCTGAGCAACAAGGTCGCCATCAAATATTTTAGCAATTAAAGTACCTTTTGCAATCGTTTTCCCTTCTGATATATTAAGATAAGTTAATCTTCCTGAAATTTCTGGATGAAGATCTGTTGATTCATTGGCAATGATGGTGCCGGGTAGTTCAAGCTTTTCAGAAATGGTTTTTGTTTTTACAATAAAAACTTCTGCTTGAAGTGGGGGTGGAGGTGGGATCTTTGTGTCAGCGGTAATCTTTTTCTTGTTATCACTACAGGAAACAATTAGTGAAATAAAAAAAACGCCAAAGCAAATTTGATAGATAGAGTGCATATATTTTTTTTCTTGCATCTTTAATTTTTTATTTTGATTCTGCAAAGATTGTTCTTTTAATTTGATTGCATTTGTGGATGAGTTCTTGCTTTTCATTGCTGAGTATTGTTACATGCCCCATTTTTCTTCCGGGGTGGGTTGTTTTTTTACCGTAAAGATGCACAAATACATTATCCATAGATAGCACTTCTTCGATACCTCTGTAAAAGGCTGGCCCTGAAAAGCCTTCTTCGCCAATAATATTTACCATCGCTGCAGGCATTATAGATTCTGTATTGCCAAGCGGATAGTTTAGCATGATGCGCCAGAGCATATCAAACTGACTGCTATAGCTTGCCTCAATGGTTTGATGGCCACTATTATGAACCCTGGGAGCGGTTTCATTAACTAATACATTATCCTGCTTGTCTATAAAAAATTCGATAGCAAAAATACCTGGGCTGTTAAATGCTTTTACAAGATTTAGGGCAAGTGCTTCAGCTTTCCAAAGTATAGTGTTTGATAATACTGCTGGGAAAATTTGATGGCTTAATAAGTTTAGCAATGGATCAAAAATCATTTCAACAGGAGGGTATATTTTTATTTCTCCTGTGGTGCTTACCGCTACAATAATTGAAATTTCTTGTTTAATATCTACCAGTTTTTCAAGTATGGCTGGGTTGTCAAAGCCTTTGTCGGCATCTGAAGCATCTTGCAAAATCTGTACACCTCTTCCGTCGTATCCGCCTAAAGCAGCTTTATGAACTGCGGGAAAAAGTGATTTATGTTGGTCTATTTCTTTTTTATTGTAGGTGATCGCAAATTCACTGCTAGTAATTCCATTATTTTTATAAAATTCTTTCTGCTGTATTTTATTTTGAAGCACTTTTAATACCGAAGGTTTAGGAATGATGGTCACACCTTCTTTTTCAAGTTTTTCAAGGGCTTCTGTATTTACATTTTCAATTTCAATCGTAATTACATCCAAGTTTTTCCCAAAGTTGTATACATCTTCAAAAGTTGTGATATCGCCTTGGGTAAAATGATGACATAGATGTGCCGCAGGACAATCTATATCTTTTTCAAGTATATGAGTGATAACAGCATAATTAGCTGCCTCCTGCAATAGCATTCGCCCTAGCTGGCCTCCTCCAAGGATCCCTGCCTTTTTCATAATCAGCGGTTTAGGTGAAATTATTACCTTGGCGCAAAGATAGAGTGATGGAAGAACTTTTATTACCTTTGTATCATAATAAATAGGTCCTTTTGGGTCATACTATTTATGTTATTGGGTGCATTTTTAGAATTATTTCAATAATATCAATTATTTATGTCAACGCTGTTACAAAAAGATGCCAAGTCCTCAACTACCGAGGATTTTTTACCCTTACTGGGAACAGATTATGTTGAATTTTATGTGGGGAATGCCAAGCAGGCAGCTCATTTTTATAAGACTGCATTTGGTTTTCAGTCTCTAGCTTATGCAGGTCCTGAAACAGGTGTAATGGATCGGGTTAGTTATGTGATACGTCAGAATAAACTCACATTTGTATTAACTACTGCTTTAAGGACTGATGGCCTTATTGCTGAGCATGTTGCAAAACATGGTGACGGGGTTAAGATACTTGCATTGATTGTAAATGATGCTAAGGATGCATGGGAACAAACTACTCGAAGAGGAGCTAAAAGTTATTTAGAGCCAGTAATTAAGAAAGATGATAATGGGGAAGTAGTACTCAGTGGTATTCATACTTATGGTGATACGGTCCATGTTTTTGTGGAAAGAATAAATTATAATGGATTTTTTATGCCTGGCTTTCGCGAATGGAAGTCGGCTTATAATCCAACTGCTACAGGTTTATTATACGTTGACCATTGCGTTGGCAATGTTGGATGGAACCAGATGAATCCTTGGGTAAAATTTTATGAAGATGTGATGGGATTTAAAAATATTCTCAGTTTTGATGATAATGATATCTCAACAGAATATTCTGCCTTAATGAGTAAGGTGATGAGTAATGGGAATGGGTTTGTGAAATTTCCTATCAATGAACCTGCAGAGGGTAAGAAAAAAAGTCAGATAGAAGAGTATCTTGAATTCTATAATGGTGAAGGTGTGCAGCATGTGGCATTGGCTACAGCAAATATTGTTGATACAGTAACTCAATTAAAAGCGAGAGGTGTTGAATTTCTTTCTATACCAAAATCGTATTATGAAACAGTGCTTGATCGTGTAGGTAAGATTGATGAAGATATTGCACCGCTCACTGAACTAGGCATACTTATAGATCGTGATGATGAAGGGTATCTGCTGCAGATATTCAGTAAGCCTGTTGAAGACAGGCCCACGCTTTTCTTTGAGATCATTCAGCGAAAGGGAGCTCAAAGTTTTGGTAAGGGTAATTTTAAGGCATTGTTTGAGGCTTTGGAGCGTGAGCAGTCCAATAGGGGTAATCTGTAACACTTTTATTAACATTTCTTAAAAAGAAAAGTATGTATTTTCACACATACTTAATTTTATATTTTTTGCATGAAAACTGCAATTCGGCATTTCCCAATCTTATTTTTTTTATTATTAACTAGCCTTTATTCCTATTCTCAAAATATGATTGAGCCAAGAAGGATTACTGGGAAGGTCAATGATATTTTTGAAAGAACAGAGGATTCGGTAAAAATACAATTTCAAAAACAACAGTTTGCATGGCCTCCGGTTGCTATGTATGTTAGGTCATTTAAGTACGATAGGCAGCTTGAAGTATGGGTGAAGGGGAATCTGTCTGAACCTTTTAGGCTTTTTAAAATCTATAAGGTATGTATGCAGAGTGGAACTATGGGCCCAAAGAGGATGGAGGGTGATTATCAAGTACCTGAAGGGTTTTATCATATAAATGACCTTAATCCAAACAGTCTATTCCATTTATCATTAGGATTGAACTATCCAAATGCTTCCGATAAAATACTCGGCGATTCTATCAGGCCTGGAAGTAATATTTATATTCATGGCAATTGTGTTTCAACTGGCTGTATTCCAATAAGTGATGAGCCAATAGAGGAAGTGTTCTTTATTGCTTCAGTAGTTAAAGAACAAGGTGAGGAATTTATTCCTGTCCATGTTTTTCCAGTTCGTTATAATGTAAAAAAGTCGATGGATTATTTGAAAAATATTGTGGGGAAAGATCCTGTTCTAACACGTTTCAATAACAATATTAAAATAGTTTTTGATCAATTCGAATCAAAGAAGCAGCTGCCGCTGATTATGGTCAACAAGAAGGGAGAATACGTGTACTATTGAATTATTTAATTAATAATTGTATAGTATGTGGCGTCTTCTGTTCCAATACTATTTCTCTTCCCTTTGTAAGTTCAGCAATAGTTTTTTCGTTATAGTGACGTATAGTGAGCAGGGTAAGCTCTCTTTCGATATTCACTTCAAAAATTTTTGCGGATTCTGCTGTAAGTTGGTCTGTTTTGTCGGGCCTGTCATCGAAGCAGCACAACATTGAAATAGCGGCATTTTGGGTGAGGTTGGGCTTCATATGTACTTGCTTGAAAATTTCATGAAGCTGAACAATAGGATTGTCTTCAATAAAAGAAAAATCTTTTGAGCCAAACCTAATTAGAACCTGTTTTTCTTTAATAACGATAATGGGAGGGAGCGATCCCTGATATTTTTCACTAATTACCGAGCCTGGCAGACTTGGGTCTATAAAACTCTTTACAAGTAAGGGGATATTTTTATTTTGAAGTGGTTTGATTGTTTTTGGATGTATTACCTGGGCCCCATAAAAAGCCATTTCTATTACTTCTGAGTAGCTTAATGATTTTAATTTTACTGCATCAGGAAATCGGCGCGGATCAGCATTCATAACTGATTCTACATCTTTCCAAATTGTTAATGATTCTGCAGATAATTGATTGGCAAAAATAGCTGCAGAATAATCGCTTCCTTCTCTTCCAAGAGTAGTGCTTTCATTCTCATCTGTGCAACCGATGAATCCTTGTGTAATTAAGATGTTGGTATTATTAAATAAGGGAAGTACGGATTCTTTGATGCTATTGCCTGTAAAATTCCAGTTAACACTGGCTTCTCTAAAATTATTATCTGTTCTAATAATATCCCTTGCATCAATCCAATAATTTTTTATTTTTTGTGACTCTAGGTAATAGCTGAGAATGATACTACTTAATAGTTCTCCGCAGCATACTATCTGATCATAATAATAATCAAAATGTCTTACAGGCTTTTCAGTGATGAGCCATTCTACCTCAGTAAAAATATCTTTCAGTCTGGTAATTCCTGCTAACGCATCTTCTTCAACAAGTGAATTGAGGATATTAACATGTTCGGTTTTTATTTTCTCAAAAAGTTCTTTAGCTTTTTCGATATTCCCGGAAAAATATTGAGTTGCTACGTCTTCAAGTGCATTGGTTGTTTTTCCCATAGCAGAAATGACCACTAGTAGTTTTTCTCCCGAAGTACGGCCTATGATCCTAGATGTATTTCTGAATCGCTCAATATTACTGATACTAGCACCTCCAAACTTGAAAACTTTCATCTGAACTCCTTTTTTAGGCTGCCTGCGATAGCAGGTAAACTATATGTATATATTCTTGTACTTTTGAAGCTCAAAAGTAACTTCGATAATTGTAAACGTGAAATTGTTTTATGGCCATTAACCGCAATATCCAAACTCTTGATGAATTTACAATACAGGAAATGAGGGCCTTTCCTCAGGCAACTGGCGAATTGGCGGGCTTGCTAAGGGATATTGGACTTGCCGCCAAACGTGTAAATGTAGAAGTTAATAAAGCAGGCCTGGTCGATATTTTAGGCGAGGAAGGTAGTATGAACGTGCAGGGGGAAGTGGTGGAAAAGCTTGATGTACTAGCCAATAACCAGTTTATGGGTGTTTTGCAGCATGGTATCAGTTGTGCTGGTATAGGCAGTGAGGAGCTAGATGATATTGTAGTATTTGATGATGAAGTAAGTAATAAATCAAAATATGTATGCCTCTTTGATCCCCTTGATGGCAGCAGTAATATTGATGTGAATGTATCTATTGGTACAATATTTAGTATTTATCGAAGGGTGAGTCAGCTTGGAATGCCTGCTACAAAGGAAGATTTTTTGCAAGAGGGGAATAAGCAGGTGGTAGCAGGGTATGTTATTTACGGATCCTCTACGATGTTGGTCTATGCTACCCGTAGGGGCGTCAATGGTTTTACTTTGGATCCTGCTATAGGGGAGTTTTCAATGAGTCATCCTGATATCAAATGCCCAGAAAATGGGAAGATATACTCGGTTAATCATGGAAACTTTTTTCAGTATGATGAAAAAGTAAAGAAATATATTGATGCATGTCAGAAAAAAGAAAAATCTAGCGGAGGGCCTTACACTCAAAGATATATAGGTAGCATGGTAGCTGATGTGCATAGAAATCTTATCAAGGGAGGTATTTTTATGTATCCTGCTACAGCTGCAAAGCCAGGCGGAAAATTAAGATTACTCTATGAATGTAATCCCTTTGCTTTTATTGTTGAAAAGGCAGGCGGAAAGGCAACTGATGGGGTTCAAAGAATATTAGATATTAAACCTAATGACTTGCACCAGCGTACCCCTTTTTTTATTGGAAGTAAGAATATGATGGAAGAGCTAGAATCTTATACATCAAATTAACATGAGAGTTTCAAATAAGGTCATTATTTCTGTTAAGGAACTTAGTAAGCATTACGGCAATCTTAAAGCTGTTGATGGTATTTCTTTTGAAGTATATGAAGGCGAGATATTTGGTTTAATCGGCCCAAATGGTGCAGGTAAATCAACTACGCTTGAAATCATGGAAACACTGAGAGCAAAAACTACTGGGAAGGTTTTTATCGATGGTATTGATCTTGATAAAGAACCCGCTGAAATAAAAAAAAGAATTGGGGTGCAACTTCAGACCTCAGGGTTTTATCCTAATCTTAACTTAGTTGAGTTAATCAAATTATTCGGTGGACTCTATAATCAGGAAGTAGATCCTATTGCACTGCTTAAAAAGGTAAATCTTGAGGAAAAAGCCAAAAGCAAAGCGAAAGAGCTAAGTGGAGGACAGCGTCAGCGTTTTTCAATTACCACAACCCTAATTAATAAACCCAAGATTATTTTTCTTGATGAACCTACTACCGGACTTGACCCTCAGGCTCGTCGTAATTTATGGGAACTAATACGCGAAATCAGGAATAACGGCACTACTATTATTATAACTACCCATTATATGGACGAGGCAGAGCAGTTGTGTGATAGGATAGCTATTATGGATGAAGGGCATATCATTAGCTTAGATTCGCCCGATAATTTGATAGATAAACTAGTGGCAAGTGGTTTTGAGCGGCCTAAAGAGGTAAAATCAGCTAATCTGGAAGATGTTTTCATACATTTAACAGGAAAGGATATGAGGGAAGAGTAATCTTCCGTTTATTTGCAATTAATTATTTATAAATAAGTTTTAGAAATGAAAAAAATTTTCAATTTGTTAGCTCTTTCTGGCGTTTTATTTACATCAGAAAATGTCAGTGCTCAGGAATTTGTAATGAAAAATTCCATCGATAGTTTCAGTTATGCTGCAGGTGTAAATATTGGGAAAAATATGAAAAGTCAGGGGTTAGATAAAGTAAATGGTAGCATGCTTTTGCAGGGAATGCAGGATGTTTTTAATAATCAACCAACAAAAATGACAGAAGAGATGTGTAATACTACCTTACAGAGTACGATGCAGGCTTATATGAATAAAAAAGCTGCAGCTATTAAAGAAAAACAAGATGTTTTTTTTAATGAAAATAAAATGAAGAAAGGAGTAATCGCTCTTGAGAATGGCTTGCAATATGAAGTATTAACGCCAGGGGATCCTTCAGGAATGAAGCCGAAGCCTGAAGATACAGTGGTTGTTAATTATAAAGGAACACTGGTTGATGGAACTGAATTTGACAATTCATTTAAAAGAGGCGAGCCTGCCACTTTTCCACTCAATGGTGTAATCAGGGGTTGGACAGAGATTCTTCAGTTAATGACAAAAGGGGCTAGTTGGAAAGTATATATCCCTAGCGAGTTGGGTTATGGTGAAAGGGGAGCTGGAGGTGCTATTCCAGGTAATGCTACTCTTATTTTTGAAATCAATCTTATTGAAATTAAACCTGCTGCAACAAAATAATGGAGGAGCTTAAATACCCCATTGGAAAATATATACAACTTCCTTTTTCGAAGGAGTTGAAGATGCAGTGGTTGGCATCTATTCTGGACCTCCCTTTGCAGTTAGAATACGCAGTTACAAATTTAGATGAAGCCCAATTGGATACTCCTTATAGAGATGGAGGGTGGACAGTTAAGCAGGTGGTACATCATGTTGCAGATAGTCACATGAATGCTTTTATCAGAACTAAACTAGCCTTAACGGAACTAACTACTCCCACTATTACACCTTATAACCAGGATGCTTGGGTGGAGTTGGCTGACTGTTCTAATGTTCCAGTAAATATCAGCCTTACATTATTGCATTCCCTGCATCGCAGATGGTACGAACTAATGAAGGATTTGCCTGAATCATCATGGAACCTTGCGGTATATCACCCTCAATACAAAAAAGAGATGACCATATGGTATATTCTGGGCTTATATGCCTGGCATGGACAGCACCATTCGGCTCATATTAATAAGTTGCGTGAAAGAAAAGGGTGGTAATTATTAAAGATCTTATGCATGACTGCTAAAACATTATCCAGCGAGTATATAAATCAGCATCCCTATTTTACAGCAAGAAGGGTAAGCTATATGCTTGAGGATGGAAAAAAAGTAGATCCTTATTTTGTTGTAGATCTTCCTCCCTGCGTATTAGCTATGGCAATTACTAACGAAGGAGATGTGCTTTTAGTAAGGCAGTATCGCTACCCTGTAAATGAATCTCTAATTGAATTGCCCGGTGGATTTATCGATGAAGGAGAAGATAAAGAAAAGGCAATTGGTAGAGAGTTGCTTGAAGAAACTGGTTATCATTTTGAATCTTTTCATTATTTGGGTGCTGCTGCAGCAAATCCAGGAGTACTAAATAATTTTACACATTTCTTTATTGCTTTGCAGGGGAAAAAAATAAAGGAGCAGGAGCTAGATCCTAATGAGCAGATAGAAATCTTATTGAAATCTCTTGATGAAGTTAAAGATCTGCTTTTAAATTTTCAGATTAAGCAAAGCCTTCATGCATTATGTCTTTTTTATGGCTTTGATTATATTGATAAGAAAAAATTACTGGTCTAGATTCTCCAGGATAAAGAAACTCCCGCAGATTATTATTACGTCGTTCTTATTAGCTTTCTTTTTTGCTTCCTCCAGTGCTTCATTGATATCGTTATAACTATTCCCTGCTAGTCCTATTGTGTTTGCTTTTTCTCTTAATTCATCATGATTAAGCGCGCGAGGTGTTTTTGCATTTGTAAAGTAATAGCTAGCTTTTTTAGGAAACAAGTTAAGTATGTTATCAATTTCTTTGTCTTTTACAAAGCCAAGAATGAAATGAATATTTGAATTTTTGTATTGCGTTGAAAGTTGATCTAAAACTCGACTGATCCCATCTTCATTATGTGCAACGTCAATGATTACAGTTGGCGCCTTGGATATTATCTCCCATCTTCCCTTAAATCCTGTAAGTTCATTTACATTAGCTATGCCACTTAGAATAGCATCATCAATTATTTTAAAATGCTTTCTTTTTAGGAGTTCAACGGCACATAAAACGGTTCTTACATTTTTTAACTGGTAAAATGCTGTGGAGTTAAGCCTGAGGTTTATTTTTTTATTTGTAGTTAGATATTTAAATGTGCAAAAAAGTGAATCGCCTTCAATTTTTCCGCTTTCTAGCAGTAACTCTTGTTCGGCCAAATGCATAGGGGCATTCATCTCTTTTGATTTGTCCTTGAATTCAGCAAGTGTTTCAAAATGAGTTTCTCCTATTACAACAGGTGTATCTTTTTTAATAATTCCTGCTTTTTCATAAGCAATCTGCTCTAGGGTATTGCCCAGTAAATCCATATGGTCGAGGCCAATATTTGTAATTACTGAAAGCTCGGGATAGATAATGTTAGTACTATCCAGCCTTCCGCCTAAACCTGTTTCTATTATAGCGATATCTACTTTTTCTTCTGCAAAATAGTTGAATGCCATGGCTACATTCATTTCAAAAAATGAAGGCTCAATAGTAAGAGGCAACATTTTTTTTACAAAATCTACTACTGCATTTTCGCTTATCATATTTCCATTAATGCGAATTCTTTCTCTGAAATCGTAAATATGAGGGGAAGTATAGAGGCCAGTTTTATATCCTGCCTCTTGCAATATGGCCGCTAGCATATGAGAGGTACTGCCTTTTCCGTTGGTGCCAGCTACATGAATAGTTTTAAAAGTAGTGTGGGGCTGGTTTAATTGTTCGCATAAGGATATGATATTAGTCAGGTCTTTTTTATAGGCCTTTTCTCCGATACGGGAAAACATGGGTAACTTTTCGTATAAATAATCAATGGTTTCCTTGTAATTCATTATCTGCAAATATAATATCTGCAGCTCGTGTAAAATAGGGCAGGAGTAAACTATTGGCCTAATTTGAATTTGAAGATTACAGTTACTGTAGATTCAGCATCTGATTTATCGAAGGCTATATTTTTTAGATAGGTATTTATTGCATCTTTATAAGAAGGCTTGCTTCCGTCGATAATAAGTGTTTTTGTGCCAAAACCAACAAAACTACCTTCTCCGTCAGGAGATACTTTAACAATGGCGTACACTGTAGCCCTACCCAAATTTCCATTAAAAGAATGATTTTTTACAATTTTACGATTTCCTATTACTTTTGGATCGGATCCTCCCGATTCAGTCCCTCCACCTTTAACTCCCTGTCCTTTACTAAAATCATCACCCTGGTCAGTAGTCTCAACTTTACCACCAGGATTAGGCATTGTTATTTTGCTGTTACGAGTGGTTTTTGAATTAACCTGGGCGGCATCTTGTTCTGCATTGGGGTCGGAGTTAACTTGTTCTTCCGATGTAGGTGTTCCTTTGCTGGAATTACTTCCGGCTGCAGTATTATCTGTTTTATCTTTCCCAGTTAGCTTTTCACTTTTTATTTCATCCAAATTACCAAGATTGATATCGATCAGATCTTGTACTACAGGAGGTGCAGGAGGTGCTACTTCCCAGCTGATGAGAAAGCACATGATTAACAAGAAAGCACAAATACTCAATGTATAAATAAATGCCTTTTTGTTCTTTTCTTTTTCAAATTGATTGTTGCTCATATGAAATATTAGTTTAAAGTTATTCCATCAGAGGCTTAAAAAGGAATGTTTCCTTATAAAGGGGTATAAAAATAGCAATTTTAACAAAATGCAAACTATTAGGAGGCGGGTTGGCTTCTTTCTCCGAAAATTAGGCTGCCGATACGAACCATATTTGATCCTTGGGTGATCGCAATTTCGAAATCATTGCTCATGCCCATACTTAAAATAGTTGATCTGGGGTTGCCCATTTTAAATAACTCAAAGAGACGATGCAATTTTTTGAATTCATCTTGAACCTGGTTAGTATTTTCTGTGAATGTAGCCATCCCCATCAAGCCTTTTATCTGTACAAATGGGAAGTCGGCAGGTTCAATATTTTCTAGTTCTTCTTCATCAAAGCCATATTTTGTTTCTTCTACTGCAATATGTACTTGAAGCAGACAGGAGATTATTCGGCCATTTTTTTCTCCTTGATTATTTATTTCTGTGAGCAGCTTTACTGAATCAACGCTATGTATAAGATAGATAAAAGGAGCGAGTTGTTTTACTTTGTTTGATTGAAGATGCCCGATGAAGTGCCACCTGATGTCTTTTGGCAGCGCTGAGTATTTTTCAACTAACTCCTGTACATAATTTTCTCCAAAATCGTATTGGCCAACATTATATATCGATGTTATATCTTCCTTGCTTTTAAATTTAGAAACCGCAACAAGAGAAACATTGTTTTTATCAAGTTGTTTCCTGATTCGGCGATAATTTTCTTCTATTAAATGCATGAAGGAGGCGCTTGTATTTTTTATTAATGGGTTAGGATTTTTGCAAGATACTTCTGCTAATCACAATTCGCTGTACTTCGCTTGTGCCTTCATAAATTTGTGTAATTTTTGCGTCGCGCATAAATCTTTCCACGTGGTATTCTTTAACAAACCCATATCCGCCATGAATCTGTACAGCTTCAGTAGCGGCCCACATAGCTGTTTCACTAGCAAATACTTTTGCCATGGAGCTGCTTAGGGTATAGTCCTGATTATTATCTTTTTCCCATGCTGCTTTGAGGCAAAGTAAACGTGATGCATCAATACGAGTTGCCATGTCTGCAAGCTTGAATTGAATAATTTGGTGGTCCATAATGGGAGTGCCAAAAGCTTTTCTCTCTTTGCTATAATTTTTTGATAGTTCAAATGCGCCTGCTGCAATACCCAAAGCCTGAGAGGCGATGCCTATTCTACCTCCTGCCAAGGTTCTCATGGCAAATTTGAAGCCAAATCCGTCAGGCCCTATACGATTTTCTTTAGGCACTATTACATCAGTGAATAATATACTGTGAGTATCACTACCTCGGATACCAAGTTTATTTTCTTTGGCACCTACTTGCACCCCGGGCCAATTTTTTTCTACTATGAAAACATTGATTCCTTTGCTTCCTTTTTCAGGGTTGGTTTGAGCAATAACTAGGTATACACTTGCGCTATTGCCATTAGTGATCCAGTTTTTTGTTCCATTGAGTAAATAATGATCACCTTTATCTTCGGCAGTTGTTTTTTGTGAGGTAGCATCACTTCCGGCTTCTGGCTCGCTTAATAAAAAAGCACCAATATATAATTCATTATCTTTTTTGCCCTTAGCTAAAGGAGTGAGATATTTTATTTTTTGTTCTTCTGTTCCAAATTCCTGAAGGCCATAACAAACAAGACTATTATTTACACTCATGCATACACTGGTACTAGCATCTATTTTACTAATTTCTTCCATGGCTATTACATAGCTCACAGTATCTAAGCCCGATCCACCGTATTCTGGCTTAACCATCATACCTAGAAACCCGAGGTCCGCAAGTTTTTCTATCTGTTCTTTTGGAAATTTTTGATGTTCATCTCTTTCAATAACACCCGGCAAACAATCATTCACTGCAAAATCTCGAGCTGCCTTTCGTATCATTTCATGTTCTTCCGAAAATTGAAAATTCATATTATTGATTTAGTGCCGCAAATTTAGTGAGGTAAAGGCGCCGAAAATCAATATGTTACATTTTTTTTAGTCGCATAGAGGTAATTTAGCCTAGGCCTTGATATATTTGTAAATCAATTGATTAATTTGAGTACAGCCCGTCAAAACCTGAGAATACAGGTTATTATTGCTCTAATTGCTATTTTGTTGTTTTCTTTAAAAACAATAGCTTGGTGGCTTACAGATTCGGTTGCTATCCTTACAGATGCCCTCGAGAGTATTGCAAATGTTGTAGCAGGGTTAATTGGGGTATATAGTTTGTATATTTCAGCGAAGCCAAAAGATACAGACCATCCTTATGGTCATGGTAAGGTGGAGTTTATTTCTGCTGCAGTTGAAGGAGCCTTTATTATTGTGGCTGGTGTTTTAATTATCTATAAGGCATCGATGAATATTTTTCATCCTCATCATCCTCATAAACTCGATATTGGTATTATTCTCATAGCTGTAACTGCTTTTGTCAATTTTATCGCTGGAACAATTTGTATTAAGATTGGCAAAAGAAATCGTTCGCTTGCACTTGTTGCCTCTGGCAATCATCTTCGTGCAGATATGTATACTACCCTAGGCATTATTGCAGGGTTAGTGATTTTATATTTTACGAGTATTTGGTGGATAGATAGTGTTATGGCTATTCTTTTTGCTTTTATGATTCTTGTTACCGGCTTCAGAATTTTAAGATCATCAATAGCAGGTATAATGGATGAGGCAGATATTGATCTATTAAAAGATATGGTAGTTACTCTTAGTGAAAAGCGCCATGTTAACTGGATTGATCTTCATAATCTTCGCATCATTAAGTATGGGGCCTTTATTCATCTTGATTGTCATCTTACTGTTCCTTGGTATTTTAATGTGCATGAAGCCCATGATGAAATAGATGCAATATCTAAATTAGTGAAGGACAAATATGGGGAGTCTATGGAACTATTTGTTCATTCAGATGGTTGTCTTGATTTTTCTTGTGCAATATGCGAAAAGTATGATTGTACAAAACGCAAGCATTCTTTTGTTAGGAAAATAAACTGGACAATTGAAAATGTTGCTAGTGATCATAAACATACTGTTGAAACTTTTTAGAAGCTGCTTTAAGATTTGAATTATAAAGTACTGATATGCTAAAATAGTTTTGCCACTCCAAATGCAGCAGCTGCAGCCATAGCTCCAATTAGTGTTACTCTTAGTGCACCTGCAAAAGGGTTTACTCCAGTAATCTTGCTTTTAAAATATCCAAAAATAAATAACGAGATAAGTGTTACAACAATAGATACCTGAAGAGCTTTCATTGTTTCGCTGATGAAAATGTAGGGTGCAAGAGGAAGAATGCCTCCTACAGCATAGGAAAATCCAATATTCATTGCACTTTTAGTGGCTCTCTTTGGATCAGGCTTATCTAGCCCTAACTCGTATTTCATCATAAAATCAACCCAGCGTTTCTTATCTTTTATGATTTCTTCCGTTGCCATTTTTTGTAGTGATTCACTTAAGCCAATATTGGCAAAAAATTCTTTGGTTTCTTCCACTTCACGATCGTGTAAATTTTCAACTTCGTAATATTCTCGTTTTAGTTCTGCTTCATAATGATCTTTTCCGGTTTTCCCTGCAAGATATCCGCCAAGCCCCATGGCAATACTACCAGCAGCTATTTCAGCGATCCCTGCAATTACAATAATATTTGTGTTATTTACAGCGCCGCTTAATCCTGCGGCAAGAGCAAAGGGAACGGTGAGTCCATCACTCATTCCTATAACGATATCGCGTAAAAATTCGGAGCTTGTAATATGTTCTTCAGTATGATGATCGTGAGTATGCATTATTATTTATTTAAAGTTTTCTATAACAGTTTTTATCATTCCTGTAGCTTCCATAATTTGTTTCTCATTAATTACAAGGGGTGGGGCAAGCCTTACTTTGTCTCCATGAGTGGGTTTTGCTAGTAATCCTATTTCTTTAAGCTGCATACATAATTCCCAGGCAGCTTCTTTATCGGGGTGATTTATTACAATAGCATTTAATAAGCCTCTTCCTCTTACATTTTTCAGCACACTTGATTCAATGAGTCCTAGCTCATTTCTAAAAAGTTTACCCATCTTTTGAGCATTATTTGCCATTCCTTCTCTTTCAAGTACTTCAAGTGATTTGATGGCTACTTTGCATGCAAGGGGGTTGCCCCCATAAGTACTTCCATGTTCGCCGGGCTTGATAGTAAGCATTATTTCGTTATTGGCCAGCACAGCGCTAACAGGCAGTACGCCTCCGCTTAGCGCTTTCCCGAGTATTAAGATGTCAGGCTTCACATTTTCCATTTCACAAGCTATTTTAAAACCGGTTCTCCCAAGGCCGGTTTGAATTTCATCAGCAACCATTAATACATTGTACTCATTACATAAAGCGCGTATTTTTTTATAATAGCCATCGTCTGGAACTACAACACCCGCTTCTCCTTGTATAGGTTCAAAAAGAAAGGCTGCAACATTTTTATCTTGTAATACTTCTTCTAAAGCCTTAGTATCATTAAATGGGATTGCTTCAAAGCCTGGCAGGTAGGGCCCAAAATGATGTTTTGCTGTAGGGTCGGTGCTGTAAGAAATAACTCCTGTAGTACGTCCATGAAAGTTATCATTACATACAATAATCTTTGCTTTATTTTCTTCAACTCCCTTTATTCCATAAGCCCATTTACGAATGAGTTTAATGGCTGTTTCTACAGCCTCAACGCCAGTATTCATTGGCAGTACTTTGTCGTATCCAAAATATTTTGTTATATATTCTTCATATTCACCAAGTACATTATTGTAAAAAGCACGTGAGGTAAGTGTAAGTTTACCTGCTTGTTCAACAAGTGTTTGTATTATTTCAGGATGACAATGCCCCTGGTTTACTGCTGAATAGCCGCTCAGAAAGTCGAAATATCGCTTATCATCTACATCCCAAAGAAAAACTCCCAAACCTTTTTTTAGTACTACTGGCAGGGGGTGGTAATTATGGGCTCCGAATTTATCTTCAAGATCTATAAAATGGCCGGTTGCTTTGGATAAATGAATTGTATTGAGCATAAAGAGAATTAAAGAATGAAAAAATTATAAATTAAGAAATGAAAGAATGAAAAAATTATAAATTAAGAAATGAAAGAATGAAAAATTATAAATTAAGAAATGAAAAATGGAAGGGCATTGTAATGCCTCTAAGGAAATATTATCCTCGATGATTCAGCAAATCAAGGTTGCCGGTAAGAATGTTCAGTATAAGTGGAAGCGTTTTGATTTTACAAATATAATACCTTAAATCCATTTATAAAAGTAATGAGTTGGGAATTCTATTTTTATTTCGCTTGAAAAAATACCAAATACTGAACTTCCGCTGCCACTGAGTGATGCATAAAGAGCCCCTAAATGGTAAAGTTTTTCTTTTATATCTTTTATTTCGGGGTATTCTCCAAATACAAATGGCTCAAAATCATTGGCCACATTATGTTTCCATGTTTCAATGGGTTTTTTTAAAGCTGCTTCCAATAGCAGTTTCGGGTTGTGCGACAAAGTAATTCCTGAAAAGGCTCTTCGGGTTTCAATGGCGATAGCAGGATTAATAATAATCATTCTGTATTTTGAAAGATCTATGTCAATCGGTTTTAATAATTCGCCTTGGCCGGTTGCATGGCTGGGTTTGTTGATAATAAAAAAAGGGCAGTCGCTCCCAAGTTGAAGTGCGTATTTCAATAATTGATCTCTACTTATTTTGAGATTGAATTTATTATTTAGCAATAACAGTGTTGCAGAAGCATCAGCGGATCCTCCTCCAAGTCCTGCTTTTTCAGGTATTTTTTTATGCAAATGAATCTTGCAATTAGGAAGTGAGGGGCGGTCTTTTTTTATGAGGCGGTAAGCTTTTACACATAAATTGTTCTCGTGCAATCCTTCTACAGTATTTCCAGACTGTGAAAAAATAACTTCCTCTTGATTTGTGGAAGCAATGATCTCGAGCCCATCTTTTAATGGAATAGGATAAAATACAGTTTCAAGATTATGGTAGCCATCTTCTCTTTTGGATAAGATTCGTAAGCCTAAATTGATCTTGCTGTTAGGTAAAGAAATCATTAATGAGTTAATTGAGATAGGAAAAGGGAGGCTTACTTTTCGCGACTTTTTATTTCATCTCTGATAGAAATTGCTTTAATATAGTCTTCATTTTCCAACACATTTTCTAAAAGAGTATTCAGCTCTTCCATACTCATTGATTTTAAGTTTTCGCTACCTCCTGTTTCTGAGGTAATAGAAGACCCTGCAATCACTTTGGTTTTTTTGCCATCATCTTCCATAGTTACTCCCGCTTTGTCAAGTATAGAATCGTATGTGTAGATAGGGCAACCGAATCTTACTGCAAGCGCCAATGCATCAGAGGTACGTGAATCTATTTCAATGGTATCATTTGAGGAGCTACATACAAGTTTAGAATAAAAAATTCCTTCTTGAAGATCGGTAATGATGATTTCATGTAGTTCTACATTGAAGGCCATCATGAAATTTTTCATTAGGTCGTGAGTGAGAGGGCGGCTTGGGTTCATTTTTTCCAATGCCACAGCAATTGCCTGGGCTTCAAATCCTCCAATAACAATTGGGATTCTTCTGAGGCCATTCATTTCTCCTAGCACTACTGCATAAGAATGAGTTTGTGTAATACTATGAGAAAGGGCAACTATTTCAAGTTCTATTTTTTTCATCCGCCCAGATTGTTTTTACAAATATAAAATTAATAATACTGAAAATTCATTATTCAGAGGGGATTAACTGGCTTTCAGTTTTTTTACAGCTTCAATAATTTTGGGCATTACCTCAAAAGCATCTCCAACTATTCCATAGTCTGCAGCCTTGAAAAAGGGGGCTTCGGGATCTTTGTTGATTACTACAATGGTTTTACTGCGATTTACACCTGCTAGATGCTGGATGGCACCTGAAATACCTACAGCAATATAAAGATTTGGAGCAATGGCAAGCCCTGTTTGACCAACATGTTCATGATGTGGGCGCCAGTGAATATCTGCAACAGGACGGCTGCAAGCAGTGGCTGCGCCTAGTAATGAAGCTAATTCGGTAATCATGCCCCAGTTTTCAGGTCCTTTAAGTCCTCGGCCACCACTTACCACAATATCTGCCTCGCTTAATGAAATTTCGCCAGAAATCTTTTCCACTTTTAATACTTCTATTGATGAAGTCCCAATATTTGTCTCAAAAGGAACAACTTCTGCTGTATCTGAAGAAGTGGCAACTTTTGTAGAGTTAGGGTTAAGGCAAATTATTTTGATTTCAGAAAGGATAGCAATATGTGCAAATGCTTTTCCGCTAAATACAGATTTCTTTACAGTAAAACCATTAGACAAGTCGGGTAGTGCTATGGCGCCAGAAACAAGTCCTGCTTTTAAGCGTATGCTTAGTCTTGGAGCAATTGCCTTTGCCATGGTATTATTAGAAAAAATAATCACCTTGGCAGCACAAGCTGTTGCTGCGGCAGCTATTATCTCGCAGCAGTTTGCTGCATCTTGAATAATATTATCTGCTCCGGAAACTGTATGTACTTTTTTGATACCTGAATTTCCTAATGAAGCCAGATTCTCTTTCACAGTTCCTAATACAATCGCTTCTGCAGAAGTTTGCATCATTGAGGCTAAAGTACTTGCATATCCAGCTGCTTCAATGGAGGATTTTTTAATGTGTCCATCTGCCTGATCTAAAAAAACTAATACTGACATATATTATAATAATGAATTGATAATTAATTAAAATACTCTTGCTTCTTCATGAAGGAGTCTTACAAGTTCTTCGGGGTTATCTGGAGAGACTAGTTTAACACCTGCTTTTGCCGGAGGCAATTCAAAGGATACCACTTTAGTGTAGGAGTCTGAAGAAATGGGGTCCACTACTTTAAGAGGTTTTGTTCTAGCCGACATGATACCCTTCATATTGGGGATTCGTTGTTCGGCCATTCCTTTTTGACAGCTTACTACAGCGGGGAAGGGCAGCCTATCGGTTTCTTCGCCACCCTCAATTTCGCGATTGAGTATTGCCTTGCCGCCTTCGATATTAAGTTTGGTAGCATGTGAGATAAAAGGGATATTTAATATTCCTGCAATCATACCGCCAATCGAGGAGCTATTGTAGTCAATAGTTTCTTTTCCGGTGAGGATTAGATCATAATTGCTTTCTTTGGCTATGGCGGCTATTTGAGAAGCTACATAAAAACTATCGGATTCCTCGCTGTTAATCCTGATTCCATCATCACCGCCAAGGGCGAATGCTTTTCTAATGATAGGATCGCTATCGGCTGAACCTACATGAACCAAATGGATGGAAATTGAAGGATCGGCCTCTTTGAGTTCGATAGCTCTAACTAGGGCATACCATTCGTCGTATGGATTAATAATCCATTGCACTCCTTCCGCTGCAAATTTCGTATTGTTATCAGCGAAGGCTATTTTTGCTGTTGTATCAGGAGTTTTGCTGATGCAGACTAATATCTTCATTTGTATTTATTTTGTTGCCAAAAGGCATTATTAAACCGCTGCAAATATAGCCAATGAACCGTATTGAAAAACTGATGGAATTTCTAAAAAATACGCCAGAAGATAGTTTTCTGAAACATGCCTTGTCTTTGGAATATATTAAAGTAGGGGATGATGTGGCTGCCGCTGGATTATTCAGGGAGTTGCTGGCGAAAGACCCTGGGTATGTAGGGTCTTATTATCATTTGGGTAAATTGCTGGAGCGTTCTGGGGAGACAGCAGAAGCCATTGCTGTCTATGAAAAGGGGATGGAGGTTGCCAAAAAAAATAATGACAGGCATAGTTATACTGAACTTCAGGTAGCGAAGGAAGAATTAGAAGATTAATATTAATTAAAAAGATGAATCTTTTAAAAAGGTACAAGCAATATATAAAAGAAGAGAATTTATTTTCTTCTGGCGATTATTTATTGTTGGCTGTTAGCGGCGGCTTAGATTCGATGGTTCTAGCATCTTTATGTAAAGCGGCGGGTTATAATTTTACTATCGTTCATTGTAATTTTCAGTTAAGGGGCAATGCAAGTGACGAGGATGAGAATTTTGTTGCCGAATTTGCCTCAAAAAATAATATTCCTTTTTTCAGTAAAAAGTTTGATACAGAAAAATTTTCCCAAGTACAAAAAATGGGCATTCAAGAGGCGGCACGAAAGCTAAGGTATGATTGGTTTAATGAACTTATAGAAAAGGGTCCCGGATTGCGAATCGATTCTCCTTATTATGATGTATTATTAACAGCTCACCATGCCGATGATAATGTTGAAACCTTGCTGATGAATTTCTTCAAAGGAACCGGAATTAAGGGGCTGCATGGAATTCTTCCAAAAAACAACAGGATTGTTCGGCCTTTATTATTTGTGTTTAAGGAGGAGATTTTAGCCTATGCTAAAGTAAATCAGATTGCATATAGAGAAGATCTTTCCAATGCTAGTAATAAGTACAGTAGAAATTATTTTAGAAACGAGTTGATTCCATCTGTTGAAAAAGTTTTTCCTCAGGCCATACTTAATATCAATAATAATATTCCTCGATTCAGGGATGCTGGGGTGTTGTATCAGTATGCAGTAGAAAAAATATTGAAAGATTTAATAGAAAAAAGGGGAGAAGAAGTACACATTCCGATATTAAAACTATCCAAAACAGCAGCATTGTCTAGCATTGTCTTTGAGCTTATTTCGAGCTATGGATTTTCTGCGCACCAGGTAAATGATGTATTGAAACTTATGGTCAGTGGTTCGGGGAAATATGTTGCCTCAGCTACGCATCGCATTCTTAATAATCGCAAATGGTTGATCATTTCTTCTTTAAAAGAAAAAGGGGTGCAACATTTTGTAATAGAAAAAGAAATACAGAAGATAGCTTTTAGCGATTCAATCATAAAGATTGAAACATTTCCTTCATTAAATGTTATTTCTCCTGAAAAAAATATTGCCCAGATGGATTTAAGTATGCTGAATTATCCATTGTTATTAAGAAAATGGAAACGAGGTGATTATTTTTATCCGCTCGGGATGAAAAAGAAAAAGAAGTTAAGTAGATTTTTCATTGATGAAAAGATTCCTCTTTTTATCAAAGATGATATCTGGGTGTTAGAATCTGGAGGAAAAATTGTGTGGGTGATTGGTTATCGCATCGACGATCGATTTAAAATAACTGATAAAACAAAATCAATTATTCAATTCACTCGTCAGTGACCAAAGAGGCTTGGTTTTTTTAGCTCTTCTATAATACTTGAAAAAAGTTCGGGATTTTTTACTGCAATAAGTAATAGCGTATATACTAATCCCAAAATTGCTCCCCACAAATGTGCATCGTGATTGATGTTGTCTCTATTTTGGCGACCCATATAAATGCAATAAGCTATATACAGTACGGCAAATAATAAGGCCGATAATTTTATTGCACCATATAAATAGACACTGTCCCATGGGCTAAAGATTATTGAGCCAAAAATAATAGCTGAAACAGCTCCAGAGGCTCCTAATGAATGATAGTTGGGATTGTCGCAGTTTTTGAGATAGGAGGGAATATCGGAAATGACCAGAGCTCCAAAATATAAAGCAAGGTAAGAGAAAGTGCCCCCTAATTCTAATTGGGTAAAAAGGTATTCAATATTTCTTCCAAAAAAATATAGGGTGAACATGTTGAAGAAAAGATGCATGAGATCAGCATGCAGAAATCCTGAAGTAATAAAGCGATATAATTGTTTTTGTCTTTTTACACCGTAGGGCCACATAACAGTTCGGCTTACAAGCTCTCTGCTTGATAGTCCAATAAGTGAGAAAATAACATTCAGGGCTATCAATGAAAAGGTTACAGGATATTCGCTATAATTCATTATTTAGTAATTAATAAAATTAAGTATTATTCGTGGTGGTATTTTTCATTACGCATGATGGTGCAGGCGCGATAAATTTGTTCGGACAATATCAGCCGCACCAGCTGATGAGGAAATACGAGTTTAGAAAGACTCCATGTAAAGTTGGCTCTTGCCATTACTTCTTTGCTAACTCCGTAAGCGCCTCCAATCAGGAACACCATATTTTTTTGTCTCTCCATCATTCTTTCTTGCAGAAAGATTGAAAATTGTTCGCTGGTATTTTGTTTACCACGTTCATCTAGTAGTATCAGGTAATCATCCTTTTTTAAAAAATCAAGAATCATCTCGCCCTCTTTTTTTAATAAATCCATCTCGCTCATCATGCCTGCATTTTTTGGGGGATGTATAATGTTCCATTCTGCAGGCAAATATCTGTTGATCCTTTGTGTAAAAAGTTCAATTCCTTCACGCACATATTTTTCATGCGCCTTTCCAATAGTCCAGAACTGCATTTTCATGACCTAGAGTCAAATTTGATTGAAAAATACCCAAATATACAGTGAATGGCTAATTGAAATCGCTTAATTGTGCTTCACTTTATTTACTTCTATGATTAAAATATGTTATATTTGAATATTTGTAATTAACCTAATTGAATAATTGCCTGAATGATTAGACGGCTATTTTTTTTCCCTCTATTATTTAGTGTATTGGGCTCATTTGCTCAGATACCTACTAATTATTATAATACAGTTTCTAATAAAACGGGTGATTCTTTACGTGCAATTCTTCGTGATATTGTTATTTCCGGCAGTGTTAAACTTCCTTATACTAGTTCATCATATGATGTATGGCAGGCTTATTCTGTAACTGATGTTAGGCCTGGTACAAGTATTATTTGGGATATGTATTCAGATAATCCTTCTGGTACTCCTTCATATAATTATACATTATTTTCTGGTCAATGTGGTACATCAGCTGGAGAGGGAGATTGTTATGCAAGAGAGCATCAGGTACCTAATTCGTGGTGGGGTGGTTTGGATGATGTTACGCATCCTCAATACACGGATCTTCATCATCTTCCGCCTGCAGATCAATATGTGAATAACAGGAAAAGTGCTCATCCAATTGGACAAATTTCAAATCCAACTTGGACTTCAATTAATGGTAGCAAAGTAGGTCCATGTTCATGGCCTGGTTATACTGGTAATGTTTTTGAGCCTATCAATGAGTATAAGGGCGATTTTGCTCGTGCTTATTTTTATGTTGCTACCAGGTATATGGATTCACTAAGTGCTTGGGTAGTTCGTTTTCCAGGAAACGAATCGCAATATGTTATCAATAGCTCGGGTAATAATTTTAAGCAATGGTTTATTGATATGTTGGTAAAGTGGAGTATAGATGATCCTGTGAGTCAAAAAGAAATTGATAGAAACAATGCCATCTATTATAATACTCCTCAGCATAATCGTAACCCCTATATCGACCATCCGGAATATATTTGTAAAATATGGTCCTCTGCTTATTGTAATGCAGGGCCTTCTATTGTTAGTGTTAGTCAGAATCCTTTAAATCCTTTAAGCAGTAATGCTGTTTCAGTTTCGGCTAGCGTATCATCTACAAATACTATTTCGTCAGTTACTTTGCAATGGGGTACAGATGCTTCTTCTTTCCCTAATTCAATAAATATGAGCCTGGTTTCGGGAAATAATTATACTTCAGTTTCTTCTATACCTGCCCAGGCTACAAATACAATTATTTATTATCGAATAGTTGCTCGCGATAATCAATCTGTTACTACAAACTCATCTGTATATAATTATAAAGTAATTAAAGATGAAGCTTCTAATTATCCTACAGGATTTTCTTGTAATACAATTACCTCTTCTTCTATTAAGCTTGTTTGGACTGATGCCATAGGTTCTTCTTTGCCTGATGGTTATATAATAAAAGGGAGTAGCGTTAGTCTTGCTTCTATCTCTGATCCTGTTGATGGAGTAGCAGAGGCAAACTCAACTTTTGTGAAAAATGTTACTTCAGGAACTCAGTTTGTTACTTTTAATGGGTTGGCTTTTTCTTCAAGTTATTATTTTAAGATATATCCTTATACAAATTCTGGAACTACCATAAATTATAAAACTTCTTCATCTGCTTCTGCATCAACTTGCACTACTTCACCTGCTTCTTCTATAGGCTGTGCCACGGATCTTTTTATTTCAGAATATGTAGAGGGATCAAGTAGTAATAAATATATCGAACTTTATAATAACACGGGGCTTCCTATTGATTTAAGTAATTATAGGCTTATGTTATTTTCAAATGGTAGTGCTACTGCATCAAGTGATGTATTGTTAACAGGTTCTTTAGCTAATCAAAGTGTAATTGTATATAAGAATAGTAGTGCAACTATTTATTCAGGTACATCACTCTCAAATTCGGCCTGTAATTTTAATGGGAATGATGCAATTGCATTATTTAGTGTTTCTAAAAATACTTACGTTGATATTATTGGCAGGATAGGAGAAGATCCAGGGACGTCTTGGACTAATGGGAGTTATTCTACACTAGATAAAACGTTAGTAAGGAATCCTGGTATTGTTTCGGGAGTTACTACAAACCCTTCATCAGGATTTCCAACGCTATCAACAGAATGGGTTCTATACAATATGGATACCGTAAGCAATTTGGGCTCTCATAATGCTTACTGTGCTTCCTGTGCTACTCCAAACAAACAATCTAGTAATATCACTTTTTCGGCTGTGGGTACAAATAGTATGACTATCAGCTGGACAAAAGGTAATGGTACAAAAAGGTTGGTAGTTGTTAAGGAAGGTTCGGCTGTTTTAGGTTTGCCAGTGGATAGTACAATTTATACAGGTAATGCAGCATTTGGATCAGGTCAAACCATTGCCAATGGAGAGTATATTGTATATAATGATACGAGCAATTCTGTAACTGTTAGCAATCTTACTCCTGGTCTTGTTTATTATGTTTCTATTTTTGAATCAAATTGCTCTAAGCCTCTATATCTTATTCCTGCTGCTTCTTCAAGTAAGATAACTTATAACATTTACAATATTTTATTATCCGAAAATCAATATTGTATAACTCCAAGTAAGGGGATGTCTGCTACTGTAGATTTTTCTACAGCAGGAGTGTTTAGCAGTAATACTTTTACGGCACAACTTTCAGATTCTGTTGGCTCTTTTTCTTCTCCTGTAACTATTGGATCATTAACTAGTAATCTCGATACTGCTTCAATTAATTGTA
>Ga0209190_1000235_pt1 | contig 40059 bp, 37 predicted proteins | sample M_140205_XF_Meta_FD_187315 | JGI IMG/M metagenome (GOLD analysis project Ga0209190, IMG submission 187315) | Freshwater microbial communities from Lake Montjoie, Canada to study carbon cycling - M_140205_XF_MetaG (SPAdes) (version 2) | ecosystem: Environmental > Aquatic > Freshwater > Lake...
ATTTCGCCGCGCGCGGCGCGATGGACATCGAGGGGCTGGGCGAGGCGGCGGTCGACCAGTTGGTCAGCGCGGGTTTGGTCGCGAAGCTGCCGGATATCTACTCGCTGAGGGCCGAAGAGGTCTCCGCACTCGAACGCATGGGTGAGAAAAGTACGTCCAACCTGCTCGCTGCGGTCAACGGCAGCAAGGCGCAGCCGCTGTGGCGCCTGCTGTTCGGGCTCGGCATCATCCACGTGGGTTCGGCCGCCGCGCGCAAGCTGGCCGACAAATTCCAAACGCTGGATCGGCTGGCTGCCGCTGGCGCAGAGGAACTCGAATCGACCGAGGATGTGGGCGAGGTGATGGCCCGCTCGATCCGCGACTTCTTCACCCTGCCGCACAACCGCAAGCTCATCGAGTTGCTGCGGCAGAGGGGATTGAACTTGGGGGAACACGACGAGCCCACCGCACCGGCCTCACAGGCGCTCGCGGGACAGACCTGGGTCATCACGGGAACCCTGAGCCGGCCGCGCGACGAAATCGCCGAAGTCATCCGCCGCCACGGTGGAACCGTGAGCGGAAGCGTGAGCAAAAAAACCAGCTACGTGCTCGCCGGCGAGGAGGCCGGGAGCAAACTGGACAAAGCGCAGTCACTCGGTGTTCCCGTTGTCGACGAGGCGTTTTTACAAAAACATATTTCATGAAGCTGATTTCTTGGAACGTCAACGGGATCCGCTCAATCCTCGGCAAGGGATTGCTCGAATTCTGGGAAGCGGAGGCGCCGGATGCGCTTTGCCTGCAGGAGACGAAAGCGAAGCCCGAGCAGGTGGCTGAAGTGACATGGCCCGAGGGGTTCGCTGCGCATTGGAACAGCGCGGAAAAACCCGGCTACTCCGGCGTGGCGGCGTTCGCTAAAAAGAAACCGGTGCACGCCAGTGGAGGAATCGGCGATGACGAGCACGACCGCGAGGGACGCGTCCTCACCTTGGAGTATGATGATTTTTTTCTCGTCAATGTCTACACACCGAACTCACAACGCGAACTGACGCGGCTCGCATACCGTACGAGACAATGGGAACCAGCCTTCCGCCGCTACCTCAAAACGCTGGAGAAGATAAAACCTGTGATTGTTTGCGGGGATCTGAATGTCGCCCATACGGAGAACGACCTGGCCAACCCGAAAACCAACCGCCGCAACGCGGGTTTCACCGACGAGGAGCGGGCGGAGTTTGGGGCGCTGATCGACGACGGCTTCGTCGATACCTTCCGCCTCTTCACGCAGGGTAACGGACATTACACGTGGTGGAGCTACATGAACAACGCGCGCCCGCGGAACATCGGGTGGCGCATCGATTACTTCCTCGTCTCGGCGTCGCTCGTGCCGCGCGTCAAGTCCGCCCGCATCCTCCCGCATGTGGCGGGCTCCGATCACTGCCCTGTCGTCCTGGAGTTGGCGTGATTCAGTTTTGGCGGGGCTTGTCCGCTGCAGCCGGGGCGCCCTGCTGGTTGAACTGGAATAAACCGTCGCTGGGCGCGGCAGCGAGGTAGCTATCGACGAGCTTGGCGGCGTCCGCCGGTCGCTTTTGCAGGCGTCGCAGCGCGGAAAGATTCTGGATGATGTCCCGCTGGTTCGGGGTGATTTGCAGCGCGGCGGTCAAAGTCGCATCGGCTCCATCATAATCCTTGGTCAGGATCTGCACCGCACCGAGGAGGGCGGATATTCCCATATCGCCGGGATTTTGCTTGAGGTGTTCCTTGGCCACGGCGATGGCCTCGGATTGCTGCCCCGACATCATGCGTGCGATGGCGCAGCGGCGGAGAGGGATACCAGATAGACGGTTCATTGATGGGTTGATGATGCGGATTTTCAGGGCGGGCATTGGGCCAGCCACTCAAGGAGCTGAAGGCCACCCCGAGCCCGGAGGAAAGCGGATTTTTCAAGGCGGGATGGATTTGCCGCAGCGATTGGTGCACAAAGCAGCGATGCGCACGGAGTCCGAAGCAAAAGGGATGCCCTCATGGGGCTGGGGAATGCTCGCCGCCATGGCCACGCTGATGGTTTATCTGCCGGCGCTGCGGTTCCCCTTCTTTCCGTTTTGGGACGACGACATCCATGTGCACTCCAATCCGCATCTCGTCCATCTGACTTGGTCGAGCCTGCAGGTTTTTTGGTCCGGTCCCTGGCAGCAGCTTTACATCCCGCTGACTTATTCAACATGGGCAGGACTTGCCGCTCTGTCGCGGGGCTGGGATGGACTGCCAGTGACGGGCGGCGAGCTCAACGCCATATGGTTCCATGGGGCCAATGTCCTCGCGCATACCGTGTCGACCGCTCTGGCTTTTGTTCTGCTGCGCCGCACGGGACAACGATTTTTCCCGGAGGCCAAGAGCAATCATCTGAATGTTGCTGCCGCACTCGGCGCCGTTTTTTTTGCGCTGCACCCGCTGCAGGTCGAGTCGGTGGCTTGGATCTCGGGGCTGCGCGATGTGCTCGGCGGTTGCCTCGGACTGGGTGCGCTCGTCGTGCTGCTGGGCGGCGATAAAGCGAAGGTCTCTCGCTATGCCGCAGCCACGCTGCTCTTCATTGCCTCCTTGGCGGCGAAACCAGCCGGCGTCGCGCTCCCCGTCGTGGCCGCGATTCTGGCCGTGTTTCCCTTCGGATGGAAGTGGCCGCGCCTCGCACGCGAACTCGGCCCCTGGCTGGCCATCGGCCTGGTGTGGGTTGTTTTGACCAGCAGCGCGCAATGGGCGGCAGAATTAGCAAACAATCTGGTGCCGCTGGGGATGCGGCCCTTGGTGGCGATTGATGCGCTCGCCTTCTATCTCGGAAAAACATTCTGGCCTCTCGACCTCTCGGCGGATTACGGACGCGCGCCCAACATCGCCTGGCACGCGGGGTGGCTCTGGTGGACGTGGCTCGGGCCTGCCGCGCTGGCTGCGGCCTTGCTGTGCCTCAAAACTCTCCGCATCTATCTCGTGCCGCTGGGGATTTTTGCCGCGGCGCTTTTGCCCACACTCGGCTTGGTCCCCTTCAATTTCCAGTTGGTCAGCACGGTGGCAGACCGCTACGCTTACTTCGCGCTGCTCGGTCCGGCTCTAGCCTTGTCGCTGGCAGTTTTACAGAGCGGCCGGGCGTGGGCGCCAGCAGCAGCCACCGTTCTTGTCGCGGGACTGGCTTTCCTCACGGTGGAACGACTGCCGCTGTGGTCGGAGGACCTGAAGCTTTTCGCCGACACGCTGAAAGCCAACCCGCAAAGCTGGAAAGCAAAACACAATTACGCCTCGGCCCTCGATGATCGGGGTCGTACGGCCGAAGCCGAACCGCTCATGCGCGAAGTTATCGCCAGCCGCCCCGACAGCTCCGAGGCTTACAACGACCTCGGTGTCATCCTGTGGAAACTGGGCCGGAAGACGGAGGCTGCGGAGACCATGGAGAACTCGCTGGAAGTGCGACCGACGGCGGGTACGGCGGGCAATCTCGCCACGATGCAAGCGCAACTCGGAAATCAGGCCGGCCAAATCGCCGCGTTGCGACGCGCGATCAAGTTGGATCCGGAGGATGCCTTGCGGACACAACAGTTGATATGGGCGCTGGCCACCTCGCAAAATGACGCCTTGCGCAACGGCACCGAGGCAATCGCTCTCGCTCGACACCTCACGGAGAAGGGTCCGGCCACCGCCCAGACCGTCCTCGTGCTGATCGCAGCCCAGGCGGAGAACGGCCAGTATGCCGACGCAAAGAACCATGTGACCGACCTCCTGCAGCAACTCGAGGCAACAGGCGATCCTCTCGCCGCAACCATACGGCGTGATATCCTGCCCCTGCTTGAGGCCGGCCGCCCCATCCGAGCCTCACAACAATGAGCGCGGCGGCTCTTTACTCCGCAAGGATGCTGGCGTAGCAAGGGCCCCATGGCTTTGGTCGAGCATGCGCTCCGAGAAACAACAGGAACCCCCTGCCTCGACCGTGTATGAAGCATGACCTGATGGATAGAATCACGGCGCGAAGAGCGACAGCCGAGCAGATCCCGGCCATCCAGCGGCGCGGCGATGACGCGAGAGGCCTGCACGCCTTCAAAGGCAAACGGCCGCCAAACTTCCAAGGACGATGAGCGACCCGGCGCTGCGCGCGCATGTCACCGCGCTCCACGCGTGCCGGAAATGTCCGCGCATGCAATCCTCTCCTGTCTCGGGCGGGCCGGTGCGCAGCGAGGTGATGCTCGTCGGGCAAGCACCGGGCACGCACGAACCGCAACTCGGACGCCCCTTTGCCTGGACTGCGGGCAAGACGCTGTTCCGCTGGTTTGATGAAGCGTGCGGATTCGGCGAGGAGGTTTTTCGCGAGAGCATTTATATGGCGGCCGTTTGTCGGTGCTTTCCCGGTAAACATCCCAAGGGATCCGGCGATCGCGTGCCAGACGAGGAGGAGATTGCCAACTGCCGCCCGTGGATCGAACGCGAGATTGCCTTGCTTCAGCCGCGTGTGGTCATTCCGGTAGGAAAACTCGCCATCTCGCAGTTTGTCCATGCCGGAAAACTCAGCGACGTGATCGGTCGGCGGATTCCGGTCGAGTTGGGTGGATGGGAATTCGAGCTCGTTGCGTTGCCCCACCCTTCCGGCGCCTCGACCTGGCACCGCACAGAGCCGGGCAAAACCTTGCTCCGAAAAGCACTGCAACTGCTATCTGTTGACTCCTCGCTGCGCGCGATAGCGCAAAAGAACCGTGCCGGTAAACGGCCGACGCGCTAAAATGACCCCATGCCGGACGGCGTGACTTATCCCTTGCTTGTCATCGACGCAGGTAACACCGCGGTAAAATTCGCGTCGGTACAGCGCCCGGATGCGTCGCCAAAGTTACTCGCGACGATGGCGACGGAGAAGCTTAGTGCAGCCCGCGCCCGGAAATTTTTTCCCGCCGCGGCGAGCATCGTGATCTCGAGCGTCGTGCCTGCGGCCTCGCGCACTTTGCGTCTGGCCTTTCCCGCCGCCCGGTTTCTCGGGCCGCGCACGCCGCTCAATTTCACCACGCGCGTTGATCGCCGCACGGTTGGATCCGACCGGTTGGCCAACATGGCCGCGGCAGCCCAGAGGCGGAAAAGTAGTGTGCTCGTGATCGGTTGCGGGACAGCGACGACCTTCGATGTGCTCGACGCGGACGGCGTGCATCAGGGCGGTGCGATCGCGCCAGGCTGGCGCACCTTCGCCACGGCGCTCGCGGCGAAGGCCGCAAAAATTCCTGCCGTAAAATTGCGACGGCCGGTGTCATGGACCGGACGCAACACGCGCGATGCGTTGACGGCGGGTATCGCCGGCGGATACGGGGCCATGGTGGATGGATTAATCGACCGTCTGGCCGGACCGCGACGTTGGCGCGTGGTGTTCACCGGAGGCGATGCCGCCCTGGTGGCAGGTTTGATCCGCCACAAAGTTTTTCTCGATCCATTGTGGACCTTACGAGGCATCGCCATCCTCGGTAGGCAAAGCGGGCTCGGAGGCAGGAACTAAAAACCTTGGGCGCGGTGCCGTCGGCGGATTGTCCTTGCCCGCCGCATGACCGCGGGTAAGTTGAGACTGGTCAGTGGGAAGAAACATTTTTCCCTGAGGCCGAGCTTATTATGGCGAATGCGATGGTCATCGGCATGGGAGGAGTGGGATCGGTCATCGCCCAGAAGCTCCACGGATACGACTCCATCGACCGGATCGTTTGTGCGGACCGCGATCCGGTCTTCGCGGAAAAGCTAGCCAAGCGCATTCCCAACAACCGCTTCGTCGTGGTGCAGGCCGACGCGATGGACGTCAAGGGCACGACAGCCTTATTGAAGGAGCACAAGGTGAAAGTCACCTGCAACGCCGCCGTCTGCGCGACCAATCATTCGGTGCTCACGGCCTGCGCCGAAGCAGGATCCCACTATTTGGACATGGCAGCCGACATCTACGCACCCCCCGGCGCAAGGCGCACCTCGAAAAATTCTTTCGATACGGAAATCGAAAACTTCAACGAGATTTTTCAGGACAAGGGACTGACCGGTATTCTTTGCATGGGGATGGACCCGGGGGCGGTGAACGTGTTCGCGCGTTGGGCCATGGACCGCCTCGACACGGCGACGAGCATCCGCGTACTCGATGCGGACAACGCGGAGGTCAAGGGCTACCGCTTCGCGGTTCTTTTTTCGCCCGAGACATTTTTCGAGGAACTCGGAGCCGTGCCCCACTTCGTCAAGAACGGACGCGTCACCGCGGGTAAACCCCTCGAATCGGAATTCGAGTGGATCCGTTTTCCCGAGCCGATCGGACTGCAGCCCACCTATGCCGTGGCGCACGAGGAAGGAGTCAGTCTCGGTATCCACCCGCCCTTCGTACAAAAGGGTGTGCGCTATTCGGTGTTCAAATACAGCGTCAGCGACAAGGTGGTGCATCTTTCGAAATCGCTCGCCCTCCTCGACCTGGATACCTGGAAAAAAGTCAAGGTCGACGGAGTGGAAGTGTCCCCGGTGCGCGTGGCCACGCATGCGCTGCCCAAGCCCGCGCAACTCGGGGCGACGGTCGACGGATATTCCTGCGTGGGAACCGAGGTTCGAGGGACGATCGGACGGCGGCGGGTCGAGTACTTCATCTACACGATGGACAGCCATCGGGATTGCTACGAGAAGCACGGCTATTCGCTCACCCTGGTGCAGACGGGTATCCCGCCCGCCCTGACCGCGCGTCTCCTCATCGAGGGAAAGATCAAGGAGCGCGGTGTCATGATGCCGGAGGCGCTGCAACCGGACGAGCTGATGACGCACTTCAGTCAGGAGGGTCTGCCCATCTTCGTGGAAAAGCGCGAAACCGAACGGATATGAGGCCACGACCGTTTATGATCGACGGCCGACCCGTCACCACGGCGGAAACCGCCACGGTGAAGAATCCGTACAACGGCGAGTTGGTGGCCGAGGTGTGCATGGCTGGGACGGAGGACATCGGGCGGGCGCTGGATGTCGCGGAAAAAACTTTCACCCAAACGAGGCGCATGCCGCCGGTCGACCGATCGCAACTGCTGCTCCGTGTCGCCGAAGGGATCGGGCGGCAGGCTGATGCATTCGTCGAACTGCTCATCAACGAGGCCGGCAAGCCGATGGCGCTAGCGAAAATCGAAGTTCAGCGCGCCCAATCGACCTTCCAACTGGCCGCGGCCGCGGCGCTGGAACCCAATGGACACCCGATCGAAATGGGATCCAGCCAGGCGGGCGCGGGCCATGTCGGCAGCGTGCGCCGCTTCCCGCTAGGCCTCATACTGGGCATCACTCCCTTCAATTTTCCGCTCAACCTCGTCGCACACAAAGTCGCGCCGTGCCTCGCTACGGGAAACACGATGATCCTCAAGCCGGCGATGAAGACGCCGCTCTGCGCGCTCTTGCTGGACGAAGTGATGGCCGCCTGCGGCGCGCCGGCCGGACAGATTACGTTCCTTCCTTTCGGCCACCAGCATGTCTCTTCTTTGCTCCGCGATCAGCGCGTCAAGATGCTTTCCTTCACCGGCAGCGTTGATGTCGGCTGGAAGCTCAAAGGTGAAGCGATCAAGCAGAATGTGACCCTCGAACTCGGCGGTAACGCGGCGTGCCTCGTCGAACCCGACGCCGACTGGAAAAAACACGCAGCCAAAATGGCAGTCGGCGCCTTCGCCTACGCCGGTCAGTCGTGCATCAGCGTCCAACGTATTTTTGCGCACGAAGAAATCTACGCGGAATTCCGGAAGGAGTTCCTGGCGCAAGTCCACGCAAAGGCGGTGGCGGGGGATCCGCGCGATGGAAAAGTTCTGGTTGGTCCCATGATCACGAAGGACGCGCTGGACAAAGTCGTCTCCTGGATCCGGGAAGCCGAGGCGGCGGGCGCGAAACTGCTCACTCCTCTCAAGGTCGAAGGACAACTGCTGCACCCGGTCGTGCTGGAGAACGTTCCTGCAGGTGTTGCCGTCTCCTGCGAGGAGGCTTTCGCCCCGGTCGTCGTGCTCGCCTCCCACAAGACATTCGCTGGAGGATTGGCTGCAGTGAACAATTCGAAGTTCGGCCTGCAGGCTGGCGTGTTCACCACCGACTTGTCCAAGGTGTATCAGGCCTACGATGAACTCGAGGTGGGTGGCGTCCTCATCAACCAAGTGCCGACTTTCCGCACGGAAAACATGCCCTATGGCGGCGTCAAGGACAGCGGTTTCGGCCGTGAGGGGGTGCGCTACGCGATGGAAGATATGACCGAGTTGAAGTCTCTCATCATCAACGAGCACGGGGCGTAGGACCAAATGCTGCACGTGGTGCTCGTCGAGCCAGAGATCCCGCAGAATACCGGCAACATCGCCCGGACCTGCCTCGCGGCGGGCGCGCGCCTGCATCTCGTCGAACCCCTCGGTTTCGCAATCGACGGCGCGGCCCTGCGCCGGGCTGGCATGGATTACTGGGGGCAATGCGATGTCAGACGGTGGCCATCCCTCGAGACTCTCCGCGCCGAAGCGACGGGCGGAAGGTTCTTTTTTCTCACCACCAAGGCCCGCGCGGCTTATTGGGGCGCATCGTTTGCAGACGAAGACTATCTGGTCTTCGGGCGTGAGACGCGCGGCTTGCCGGAAAGTTTGCTCGCGGCAGAGGCGCATAATCTGCTCACCATACCGATGCAAGCGAGCGCGCGGAGCTTGAACCTGGCCACGTCGGTTGGGATTGTGCTTTACGAGGCGAGCAGGCAAATTCGGAAGTGTTGCAGAGCAAAGGAATGATCGGATGAAACACCCCAGACCGCGTCGGCTTATTTTCGTTTGCAGCGGCAACTATTACCGCAGCAGACTAGCGGAGATTCTTTTCAACCACGGTGCCCAGACTTCAGGCCTCGCTTGGATTGCGGAATCCCGCGGACTTCTGCGGGCCGGCGATCTCAAGGGGCTTTCCGATCATGCGAAGGCCTACCTGAAGAGGGCAAATCTGGAGCATCTCGCCTCCGAACCGCGCAATCCACTGACCATGGATGTCGAAGATTTGACCGACTCGGATCTGGTCATCGCATTATGTCGAGCGGAACACCAACCGATGGTTGAGCAGAAATTTTTATCTTTGGGCAAGGCCCTGACAAGGTCGGGGCGCATCCGTTATTGGAATATCTACGACATCCCTGCCCCTCCCAAGGCTATCGTACGCTTGCTGGGAGGGGGCCACAAAGAACCAAGCCAGCCTCCCGAGAGCGGAACAGAGCATATCGCATTGGCGGTCAACAACTTGATTACAGAATTGAATTTGCTAGGGACCGCGAAAATCTAAGATCTTCAAATCGCGAAATCCCGCTTCTCGCTCGGCCAGCCAAGTTTTCGCTGGCTTAAATTGGGCTGTCTGTTAATTTGAAAGGCTATGCCGATACAAAGAAAGAGTGCGTTTTCACGGCGCCTTCCCGACTTGGTCACTGAGGAATTGGTAGGTGTCCTTTCCAAAAAGACTTCCTTCGAGTTCAAGCAACTCTTCGACCTCGTCCATGAGAAGTTGCGCAAACGCAATGCTGCCAGCGGTGGCGAGGAGATGCTGCGTCTGAGAGCTTACGAGAAACTGCAAAACCTCGTCTCCCGTGGCATGGTCAAGAAGACTGGCAAAAAATACCGCGGCCTAGCCTCCTTAGCCAACGCCTTGGAATCGGCCGACGCGCCCGCCCGCTAGCCCGGATGCTCACCGAGCAGTACCTGCCTTTGGCTCTGCATGTCGCGGTGGCCGTGGGCTTTGCCGTATCTGTCTTTGTAGCCAGCCTCTTGCTCGGACGGGCAGGACGCAGGAACCCCGACAAGGATATGGCCTACGAGTGCGGCATGCCCGTGCGGGACCTCTCTGCACCGCGCTTCAGTGTGAAATTCTACTTAGTGGCGATGCTCTTCATCCTTTTCGATATCGAAATCGTTTTCATGTATCCATGGGCTGTCGTCTACCGTGACTTTTTGGCGCATCAGGGTCCGGTCATCTTCTGGAGCATGGCCGGTTTTGTTGCCGTGCTGACCTTCGGCTACGTTTACGCCATCAAAAAGGGCGCGCTCGACTGGCGAAACTAGCCAGAGCCGATCCACCCAGCCAATCGCGAGGCGAAAAAATCGGTTTCCTCCGGCTGGAGAGAAAACGGCGGCGACAGGGAGATAACGTTTCCATACCGGCCACCGCCGAGAAGCAATACGCCTTCGCGCAAAGCGGCAAGAACACAGCGCCCGACCGCGGCGTGATCGGGTTGACCCCCTGAATCCACCAGTTCGATGCCAACCAGCAGACCCGTACCTCGTATATCGCCGATCTGGGGAGAATCGATTTTTTCGAGCGCGACGCGCAGATGACGACCGGCGGCGCGGACTGTTTCGGCGGTCTCCGGTTTTACATGTTCGCGCAGCGAGGCAAGAGCCATGGCACAACCAAGCGGATTACCGAGAAAGGTGCTTGTATGGAGCGCCTCGCCCGCCGATTCCGGCCACGCATCCATCACATCAGCCCGGCCCACGCAGGCGGAGAGGGGAAAGCCGGAGGTGAGTGCTTTGCCCAGACAGATCAGGTCGGGAACCACGCCGGAATGCTCGCAGGCGAAGATGCGGCCCGTGCGGTTGAAGCCGGTGTAAATTTCATCGGCGATCAGGAGGATTTTTTCCTCGTCGCAGATGCGGCGCAAAAGCGGAAGGAAATCCTTCGGTGGCACGACATCGCCACCGCGCCCTTGGATGGGTTCGACGAGAATCGCGCCGATTTCACGTTTCCTGATCTCCACGCGGATCCGTTTTTGCAACTCCTCGAGGCAACCCGAGCAGCAGTTGGGAAAATCTGCTCCCTCCAGCGCGAACCCGGCGCGAATCCCGAAAGGACAGCGGTAGCAATAAGGAAACGGCACGGATACGGCAAAGCTCCCGAGTTGCCGGCGGAACGGCGCGCGGAAAAACTCCAGAGCCGAAGCCTCCAATGCCCCGTAGCCGAGCCCGTGATAGGCGCCTTCAAAAACAATCACCCCCGGCTTGCCACTGTGCAGCAACGAGGTCTTCAAAGCCGCCTCGACGGCATCGGAACCGGAGTTACCCAAAATGACTTTGCCTCCGGCACATCCCCAACGTCCATAAGTGAGCCTGACGAGCACCTCGCACACCTCGACCTTCACTCCCGCCGGATGCACATCACCCATGGCATGCATGAGTTTGTCCGCTTGGGCCGCGAGCGCTGCGCGCACCGGCAAAGTCCCATGGCCCAGACCAGCGACACCGAATCCCGAGGTAAAATCCAGGAAGCGATTGCCGTCGGCGTCCCAAACATTCACACCCTCCGCACGCTCCCAAAAAATCGGCCAATCTGCACCGGTCATGGTTACATTGCGCGACTCCACGGCGCGCAGACGTTCCGCATACTCACGAGAACGCGGTCCGGGGACTTCCGTGCGGAGTTCGGGCAACACAGATGGCACCTTTACCACCTTGCCTCCACGGTGTCAGGTGCATTGGCATCGGCAAATCAACCTTGCTCTTGCTTCCGGAGGCCTGCTAAACTGAAAATCCAAAACGCATGACCCTGTCGAGTTTGCTCACGGTCGGGCAGATAATTCCCGAAATGAAGACGGCTGAGCGTTGGCCGGCGATCACTGAGATCGTGGACCTGCTCGTGTCGCTACAACGCATTGAGCCGCAATATCGAGATAGCATTTTGGCTGCTTTGCGCCAGCGCGAAGAGACGATGAGCACCGGCATCGGTTTCGGTATTGCCATCCCGCACGCTTCGTCGGAACACGTCGGTGAAGTAGTTGCGGCCTTCGGTCGCTCGGCCAAGGGGATAGAATTCGACTCTCTGGACAACGAGCTTGTCCACTTCATCGTCCTTTTCATTGTGCCCCGCGACCAGTTTCAGGTGCACCTCCGCACCTTAGCGGCCATCGCCAAATTTCTCAACGACCGCAAGGTGCGAGACGAGTTGGCATCGGCCGACGATGCACAGGAAATCCTGCAGGTCTTTGCCACCCGCGGCGGACAACGCTGAATGGACGCCACGCCGCAAGCCGCGCTGACCGAAAGGCTGCGGGCGGCCCTCTCGGCCTGCGGTTTGCCCGTGGAGAAGGGCGAGGTTGTGGCGGCGGCCGACACACGGTTTGGCGACTATCAAGCCAACGCCGCCATGGTGCTGGCCAAAGAAGCTAGGTGCAATCCGCGTGAACTTGCCGCCGAAATCGCAAGGAATTTCGACGGCGGGGATATTTGCGACCGACCGGATATCGCCGGACCAGGGTTCCTTAACTTCCGCCTCAAGCCGGAGTGGGTCTCACAGCGCCTGATGCGATTGGCCGACGACACGCGCTGTGGGGTTCCCCCGGTTGCCGTGCCGAAAACAATTGTTGTCGACTTCAGCTCACCCAATATCGCCAAACCGATGCACGTGGGCCATATCAGGAGCACGATCTTGGGTGATGCGCTTGCGAGGATTGCGCGCTTTCTCGGTCACGAGGTGGTCACCGACAACCATCTGGGTGATTGGGGCACGCAGTTCGGCAAGGTGCTCTACGGATGGAAACATCTGCTCGACCACGCTGCGCTCGGGCGCAATCCCATTGCGGAAATGACGCGCCTTTATCGCGAGGTCAACGCGTTGGAACAAGCCGATCCTGCGGTCCACCGCGCCGCACGCGAGGAATTGGTCAAGCTGCAGTCGGGCGACCCGGAAAACCGCGCCATTTGGCAGCAGCTGGTCAATCTTTCCTGGACAGAATTCGAGGATATTTACGGGCAACTGGGCATACGCTTCGATGAACGACTCGGGGAGAGCTTTTACGACGCGGCGCTGGGTGGACTGGTCGACAAACTTCTCGCTTCGGGTGTCGCGGAGATGAGCGAAGGGGCCGTCTGCGTTTTCTTCCGCGACATCCCTCCCCTCGCCGACAAACCCTGTCTGGTCAGAAAGAGCGACGGGGGGTTTCTTTATGCGACCACCGACCTGGCTACCATCGAGTATCGCCGGGAGCGATGGAGACCGGATGCCATCTGGTACGTCGCCGGTGCTCCGCAGCAACTTCACTTCCAGCAGGTTTTTGCCGCAGCCCGCCGCACGGGCATCGAAACAGCGATGGAACATATCGCATTCGGCAGCATCCTCGGCGAAGACCACAAATTGATGAAGACGCGCTCGGGCGACAATATCCCACTGCGCGATGTGCTCGACGAGGCCATTGTGCGGTCGCGCGCCATGATCGATGAAAAAAATCCCGAGCTGCCCGAGGAAGAGAAAAAACATATCGCCCACACGGTCGGGATCGGTGCGGTCAAGTATGCCGAACTCTCGCAGCACCGCATGACCGACTACGTTTTTTCGTGGTCGAAGATGCTCTCGCTCCAGGGCAACACCGCGCCCTACCTGCAGAATGCCTATGTGCGCGTGCGATCCATCTTCCGGAAGCTCGGCACCGGGTTGGACACAGGCGGAGAAGTATCACTGGCCGATCCGGCGGAGTTGGCTCTGGCTAAAAAACTTCTGCAATTCGGGGAGATTGTGCCAACCGTTCTGCACGAATTTCGTCCGAACCTTCTAGCCAACTATCTTTTCGAGACAGCCAACGCGTTCCATGCATTTTACGAGGCTTGCCCCGTGCTGAAGGCGGAGGGCATCACCCGGCATTCGCGGCTCGTTCTCTGCGAGGCTACCGCGCGGATCCTTCGCCAAGGGCTCGCATTGCTTGGTATAGGCGTCCCCGAGCGGATGTGAACTCAGCGACGTAACGCGTTTTTCTCCATCCACAGAAGCTGCCTAAACACCGGGCAACGGCGATGGAGAAATCCCGACCAACCCGCAGCGAGGGCAAGTCGGCGCATTTCGCCGAACGAGAATGCCCGCTCGGCGGATAAACGTGCGTCGTGACGGGTCATCGGCTCACGGTAAAATATTTCAGTCACCGCAAAAATCCCGGCCTGCGCGAGACGGGAGCGGCGCAAGTCCGTTACCAACACGGCGACTTCGGCCACTTCCCGCCAGCGCCGCAGCAGGCGGATCACGTCGCTTTCGTCGAAATGATGCAAGACCAAATTGCACAAGGCGATGTCGCAGGATCGGGCGGAATATTCCAGAAGATCGGATGAAACAAAAGTTATCTCCGGGAATTCCGTCGAGAATTTTTCCGCGATCCGCAAGGTGGGGTTCTGGCGGTCGACCGCGGTGATCGAAACGGGGCATCCGCAGGTGCGCGCTCTGCTAACAATGGCGCGCGGAATGTCGCCACCGCCAGTGCCATAGTCGACGATATGGAGCGGAGCCCGCTTTTTCAGCAAGTGGTCCAGTTGGCTCAGGACCGTGTTGATGGCCCCGAAACGCTGGTTGAGTGAGGCAAGATTCAACAAATCGCGCTCGAGAGCCGGTGTCGCCTCGGTAGCCACATCCATCATTTCCGGACGATCCTCGTCGAAGCGTCGGATCATGGAGTCAGCGACAGCAGACCCAACATGCGGCCGGTTTGTCCGCGCTCCATCCGGTAAGAATAATAGCTGTCTGTGTCCCGACCCGTGCAGATCCCTAGGTCGCGGATATCCTTCGCCCCGGCTTCACGGGCCTGCGCGACGATGTGGGAGGCAAAATCGGTCTCGTAGAGCGGTGGACGTATGCAGGGACTCACTTCCACAATGAGATCTTGCGGGTCGACTCCGAATTCTTTTTGCATCAACGCGATGGCATGACCCGTGATGTTTTTTTCCGTGCCGGCGCGGCCGCTATGAACAAGGCCTGCTGCGCGGCCCTGACGGTCGGCCAGATACACTGCGGCGCAATCGGCGACGTAAATACCGAGGACCAAACCCGGGACAGCCGTGACCAAACCATCCGCGCCACGGTGGCATTCAGCTCGCTCGGCGAGCGCGACAGCATCGCGATGAATCTGCTCGGCGGTGGCTAGGCGCCCCGGAGCAAACCCGTGGGCACGCAAAAACTCTGCATGGGCCGGGGCCAATCGCAAGAGCGCAGTTGCGCGGTCCGTAGCCACATCGACTCCGGGCACGCGAGGGATAAAGGCGGCGCTCACGCCGGGGACGGCAGCGAGCGGATGGAAGGGTTCGATCATCGCCGCCGTTCTCAGCGGGTCTTGACCGTCTGTTTTTTATCCGCAGGTGACAGAACAGCTTTTTTCTTTTTGTCACCGCGCAAGGTTTCGTTCTTTTTCGGAACAACGCCGTTAAGGACACCGGGATTTGGATTATCCGTCGAATTGAGCGCATCGTTGCGGCTACGGTCGCGGGCCGTGAGCATCGGATCGTCGAAGGTGTCGGCGTAGACGGTATCAAGGGAGAGGACACGGTTGTATTCAGCCAAGGCGGTGATGTAGCGATAGCGTCCCTCGAGTTCGGTCGTCTGTGCCTGCAAGAGCGAGACCTGTGCATTGAGGACGTCGAGTTGCGTTCCGGCCCCGGCATCCAAGCGCTCGCGGGAAAGTCGCAGCGCCTCCGTCGCTTGGGTGACGTTGGCCCTCTGGCTGTCAATGACCTCTTGGGCCTCGATGAGATTGGAAACTGCCCGCTGGACATCAAGCTCCACCCCGCGAGCGGAGTTGTCGTAGTTGATTTTGGCTTGTTCCAGCGCCGCACGGGCGGCTTGCGTGGCGCCAACCGTGGCCAACCCGTCGAAAATATTCCAGTTGCCCGTCACGCCCAAAAACCAGCCGTTGACCGTATCGTCCAGTTGGGAAGAGGTTGGAATATTGAACGTCTGCCAGCCGGCTGTCGCGTTCAGTGTGGGCTGGAAGCCGGCCATGGCCGATTTCAGTTTTTCCGCGTCGATGAGAATGTTCTGGCGCTGGATTTTCAGCGAAGGGTTGCGGGTCAGCGCGGCAAAAACCGCGCCGCCTAGATTGATGTCGATCGGATTGTAATCAAGCTGACCGATCACATCGACCGGCACCTGCGAGGGATTGCTCGGGTAGTTGAGTCCTAGTTGTTTGACGAGAGAGAACTGCGCAATACGCAGCGCGTTGCGCGCCTGGATGACAGGCGGGATCGCGTTGGCCAGCGCCACCTCGGCTTGCAGCACGTTGAATCTGGGTACGGTGCCTGCTTCGAAACGGCTTTGCTGATCCTGCAGCTGCGACTGGAGCACGGCGACGGATTCCTCGCGCACACGGATGAGCGCGCGGTTGAAGATGACGTCATAAAAAAGTTTTTTGGTATCGGAGACAACTTTGTCGATCGTTTCACGCAGGGAGTAGAAGGCGCTCTCGTTGGCCAAGCGTGCGGCGGAGAAGTCCGCCTGATTTTTCCAGCCCGACCAGATCGACTGGTTGACCGAGATGTTGACGTTCCATGTCTGGTTCTGGTTTTGGAATCCAAACTGCATTCCTGGGTTGGCCAGTTGCGTGGATTGGATCTGGTAAGAGGTGCCGGACTGCAAAGTGGGAAGCAATGCCGCGCGCACCTGGACAACTTGGCCCTTGGTCAGGCGGATCTGCTGGATGGCCGCAAGAATATCCGGGTTCTTGGTCACGGACGTGCGGATGGCATCATCGATGCCAAGACGCTTGGCGTCAGGCGTGAGGCTGAGTTCGAGCGAGCTAGCTGGCGGCAACTTGATCGTGGTAATCGGAGAAGGGGACTCGTCCATCTTGGGCTCCGCCACCACTGGCATATTCGAAAATGTCATCTTCATCGGGTCCGGAATACCCACCTCGATTTGCCCTTCGATCTGGGGGTCCAATCCGGGAACATTTGTCACCGTCACGCTGGGCGATAAGCGCGGCGAAGGCATGGGGGTCGGTATAATACCTGATGACATCGGTACGGCTGCAGCTGGCGCCAACGACGTGCTCACCGCATCCTGCGCCCTTGCCGTCGCCGGAAAAAACTCCATAAGGGCAAGCAGAGCTGCCAAAAAACTGCCGCGGAAAACTTTCATCAGAAACCTCAGATTAAAGCCCCGCCAGATGTTTCAAGCAAAGTCTTTCGCCGCTCAATCCGCCGGTAGCGCTTCAGGCGGTCGGCTTTCGTCGAGGGCAACCTGATCCCCCAAAGCTGGCTCCCCGTCGGAAATCTCGGCGGCCAAAAAAGGCGGACGGTTGTCGGGGGTGACCACGAGCGAGGAGGTTCGCTGACGATCCCGGAAAGCGATCATCTTCTGTCCCGCGCTTAGCTTCAGCGGCGCCCCGGTATCCACCAGGGCAAATCGGTGGTCAGTATCGACCATGACTACGCGGCCGATCCATGTCGGCAGGGTTGCTTCGGGTGCTGCCTCGGGTGCCGCCGGTCTGCGCTTCATGAAGCCGAGCACGCCGCAACCCGGCAGAAGAAAGGCAGCAGCAACCATCACCGCGGTAAAAAGACGTGCGCGCATCATGCTGCTAGATTCCCGCACAATGCAGAAGCGCCCCCAGCACTTTTTCCGCCTCAAAAAACTCTCGGGCTAGATCGAAGGCCGCTTGGGAGTGCTTGGCATAATCCCCTCGCACGGAGGCCGCGGCGGCCACCAAATCGTCCATCGTGGTGAACGGAAGCAATCCGGCGCTGCCGCCGTAAAATTCACTAAATCCGGTTTCTTGGGTGATGACGGGACGGCCAGCCGCCAGATAGCACGCCGAACGGTCGCTAAACCAACCGGTACGCAACCTCGTGTATTGATCCTTGGCCACCGTGAACTCGCCCTTGGATGATCGGATGTAGTCGCGGTAGCGACTCCAATCGTTGCTCAGCTCATGCGGACTGATCAAGTGCCATCCGTTTTCTTCAAAACGCCGAAGCTCGGCATCGTCCTTGATGTCGGTAGCCAATTCGAACACCTCTCCACAGCGGTGCGGCGCCTCGACAAATTTCAAAAATTCTAGGGACTTACTCCATAAATAATTGCTGCCCCGCCACTCAATATCTTTCTTGCCGCTCGTCGACCAATTGCAAATCGAGGTGTAAACCGCTCCTTCGGCGGGAGCATCCCCGGTGTGCCATAGATCGGTCACCACGGGTTGGCGGGTCGGATGCCACTCGATCCCATGCAGCGGCACTGGAAAATGCGCGGTGCCGACCAATTCGCCGAAAGTGAAGAGGACGGCGTGCTTTTCCAGATAATTGCGCACGTCATCGGACTCGAGGTCGATCTTGATCTGCTCCACACCCGGATCGCTCTCGACATAGATCAGGCGCTTAACCGTCAGCAAATCCTCGTTCATGTCATGGCTGCCGCAAATGTTGAGCGCCGCATCGCAGTCGCTGTAAAGCTCGCGCAACTTCTCCAGACTCAGTCCGGCCGTGCGTGGTTGCTCCCCGTAACGTGCGCAGAAGCACCAGCGGTCCGCAAAACCATGCTCCCCTGCGAGGCGCGCGAGGGTGCGCGCGGCATAGGAGAAATCATCCGTGATGGTGAATGCCTCGGGATCGTAGGGATAACGCAGGCCATCCTCGACGTAATAGACCTCATGCCCGAGCCGTTGCAGACCCACAATGTAGTGGATGTGCTGCCAGATGACCCCCGCGATGGGACATCCTCCCATGAATCCCAACACGATGATTTTTTTTCTATTCATGAGTTGTAATTCCCGGCGGCAAACATCTTTGCGTAGGCACCATCTTTTGAGAGCAGATCATCTCCGGCACCGTCTTCGACGATATGGCCGCTCTCCAGCACGACAATGCGATCGAGACGGTGGGCCGTGTTGAGGCGGTGGGTGACGAGGAAAGTGGTGCGGCCCTTCATGAGTTCCGCGATAGTTTCCATCACGGTGTGCTCTGTTGACGCATCGAGCGCCGATGTGGGTTCGTCGAGCAGCAGGATGGGTGCATTTTTCAAGAAGGCCCTAGCGATCCCGATGCGCTGCCTCTGCCCCACGCTAAGATGGCCACCACGCTCGCCCACCTGACTGGAAAATCCGTCGGGGATGCGCATGATGAAATCGTAGGCCTGCGCCCGCCGCGCAGCCTCGATGATCTCGTCCTCCGTCGCGCCCGGGCGGCCGTAGGCGATGTTCTCCCTCACCGTGGTGGAAAAAAGCAGGGTGTCCTGCAGCACCATGCTGATATTCGCGCGCAGCGATTTCTTCTTCAGTCCGCGGAGATCATGTCCGTCGAGCGTAACCTCGCCGCGCGTTGGATCGTAGAAACGCGGAATGAGGCTGAGCAGGGTGCTCTTACCGGCGCCTGTTCCGCCGACGAGAGCGACGCTTTGGCCGGGCGCGATGCGCAGGGACACATCGCGCAGGATAGGCCGATCGTCATCGTAGCCGAAATCCACGGACTTGAATTCGATGGACCCCCCGGCGCGTCCGATATCGCGCGCATCCGGTGCATCGCGGACATCATCGGTCCGATCAAGCACGTCAAAACACCGCTTCGCCCCGGCGGCAGCTCCCTCCATGGCCCAAGCCGTGTAGGTCAGTTGCTCCAATGGCGCGTAAAGCATCAGAAGATAAGAGGCAAAAACGAGAAGATCGCCGAGGCTGAGCCTTCCCGAGAGCACGTGCAGCGAACCGACGTAATAAAGCACGGCCGCGCCGGCAGCCATGAGGGTCCCGACGACCAGCGCGCTGCTCACATTGGTGAAAGTCAGGCGTAGGTTCGCGCGCAGGCTCTCGGTGGCCCTTTGCTGAAACTGGCCCACCTCGTGGTCTTCCCGGCCGAAAGCGTGCACCATGCGGATCGAGGCGAGGCCTTCCTGCACGGTGGCGAGGAGATCGCTCTCCCTCTCCTGGATAGCGGTGCTCTGAGAGCGGATCTTCTTCGCGTAGTAATAAATAGCGAAGATGATAAGGGGGACGACAGACAACGAAAGAAGGGTCAACTTCGCGTCGAGGCGCACCATGATAAAGAACGTAGCAGCCAGCATCAGCGCGGAGGAAACAATATTGGTGAATCCACGGTTATAAATGGTCTGGATGGACTGCGTGTCATAAGCCACGCGAAAGCTCGAGTCGCTCGACCGCCGCGTATCATGAAATTTGAGGGAGAGACGCTGGAGATGTGCGTACAGTTCTGTGCGGACACGGAGAAGCGATTTCAAACCAACATTGATGAGCAAATAGCTCGAGCCCAAATTGGCCAATCCGGCCAGTAGGGCAATCGCCACCATGGAAAAGCAGAGCACGAAGATGATCGTCTGAGCGGACGCTGAGGTTCCGAACCACGAGGCTAACTGAACATGCACACCAGCCGAAGAGGCATCCTTGGTCAGGACGCCGTCCACGATGTACTTAAACGGCCACGGCTTGAGCAGGTTCAGGCCGGTGACAACCAAACTCAGCGCGAGAGCAACTGAAGTCTCGCCGAGAAACGGCCGATAGTAAGCGAGGGTGCGGCGATAGATTCCCATGCGGTGGCCAATGATGCCCTTCTTTTCTGGCTTGGCAAAATGTTACGCGCGGTACGGAGTCAATAAATTTTGCCCGGGCCGATCTCCGACAGGAGTTGATGGCAGGAGGCCAGTGCTTCCGCCAAAATGTTTTCCATGTCGGCGCGGAGGTTCTCCGGCAGGGTTTCGGAACTGGTCACATTCTGACGACTGGAAAGGTGGCGTTGACTCGGACCACCCAAGCGGCGTATGCACAGAAATCCGCTGATGTCGTCGATCAGTCCGGAAGGATTTGTCGAAATACGCCCATAGGGCGCAACAAAAATATGTCCGGGCGAGAGATGATCCCGCCAGCGCCGGATGACCGCACCATAGTCAGCCCGCGCCAGTTGCTCCGGCGAGCGCATAAAGTCGAGGAGTTGTCCGTCATCGGGACGCACGGATTGACCCCGCAGGAGATCTTTTTTGGCGTGGCTCCAAGCGCGCTCCAGCGGATCCCGCACAAGGATGATGCCCCGCAATTCTGGTCGCAGGGCAAGGATTTGCCGGATGACGCCGGACTCCAGCACGCCGTAGGACGCCGTGAAATCCCCCCTCACTTTGGGACGGTAGGTCAGGCCGCAGCGCCGCAGAGCATGGTAGTGCTTGAGGAGACGTCGTCCGGCTGGTTCCCGAAATGTTGCTAGATAATCCTCCAAGAACTCGTGGCGGAAGCGCGGATTATTTTTCCGCGCCAGAGTGGAAAAATAAAATGTTTCCTTATCCCGGTGGAGATGGACCTCCGGATGGCGAGAGAGGTTGGCATGCAGCCACGTTGAGCCGGTGCGCTGCGGACCGAGGTAAAACAAATTAGGAAAAAGCGAAAGGTCTGAGCGCGGACTTCGCGTGCGGATGATGGGTTGGCTTGGAGAATCCATGCGATGCTGTTTCAGTTTTTCCCCGCGATAGCGCTCTCGTAGAACAGCAGATAGGCGGCGACGACCGAACTCCAATCGAAGGTCGCGGCGGTGCATCGAGCGGCACGGGCCAATTGTTCCCGCAGTTCGACATTGTTAACCAAACGGCCCATTGCGTCCGCCAGAGCGGCAGGTTTGCCGCAAGGCACAAGAAGTCCTTCCCGCCCGTCGACCACCACCCCGCGGATGCCCGGGACATCGGTCAGGACAGAGGGCAGTCCTGCCGCCATCGCTTCGATCAGTGCGGAGCTGAAACCTTCGAGCAAAGAGGAGAGAACAAATGCATCGGCCGAACGATAGACTTCGACCAATCCTTCCGGCGGCATGGACGGCACTCCGTCCGCAGGTTTGGCGCCAAACTCTGCCAGATGCACGCGGTTAGAAAATTCCCCGCAGTCAACTTTCGCAGTGAGCGCATCCCTTCCGGCAACGACGAGACGCAGATCATGGCCGGGATGTGCGGCACAAAGTTGCGCGAAGGCGGCAAATAACGTTGGAAAATCTTTCTGCGGATGATTGCGGGCAACGCAGAGAAAAACGAAAGCATCGTCGGGTATTCCCATTTCAACCCGCACCGCGGAACGCCCCCGGAAGGCGCCGGTAAAAAGTCCAGTTTCGACCGCGTTGGGTATGATGCGGATTTTTTCCGGTGCGATTCCAAGACCGATCAACTCGTCCCGCATGTCAGCGGAAAGTGCGACAACAGCCTTGGCCAGCGGTAACTTTTCGCGCAGTACGCGGTCGACAAGCTTGGTATGGCGCCGGGAGGGCAGGCCTCCTACATCATCGCCAACCGGCCGAATCACCGTCGGGACACCCGAGCGAGCCTGCCAGTCCGCCAGACAGACACTCGTCGGGTAGAGCACGACGGAGTGCCAGACATCGAACCGATAGCGTTTTTGCAGCGCGAATAAAGCACGGCGAGTGAGCCAGAAGCCGAAACGGCTATTTCGCTTGAGAAAATTCCAACGTTTGTCCGGATAAGACTCCACCGCGTAGGGAAGAGACCACCCCGCGCGACGCAATTGCCGCGCGCGGCCCTTCGGCACGATGACTGTCGTTCGATGCCCGGCTGCGACAAGGCGAACGGCTAGATTGTGGTGGAAAACCTCAGCCCCGGAGCACTTCGGTAAAAAGGTTGGGATAATAATGGCGATGCGCAGGGACTTCACGAAAGAAGAGATTGGTAGATCGTGGCCAGCTGTTCGGCCACCTCGTGACTCCAGGGGATGATCACCTTATTTTGCCGCATGATAAGGCGCGGGGAAAACTCCCGATTGCGCAGGGACTCTTTCATCAATTTCGCCAACTCTCCGGCATCACCTGCGTAGAACAACCCGGGATGATCCGCACCAAGCACGGCAACATTGCCTTCGATCCTGCTGGCCAGCACCGGGATGCCGCAAGCCACGGCTTGCAGTAAAGCGAGAGGTTGTCCTTCCCATACGGACGGTAAAACAAAGAGATCAAGCGCTTGGATCCATGGAGCGACAGGACGTTTTCCTCCGGCAAAGATTACTGCGTCTGAAACGCCGCGTGCACGCGCCAGATTTTCCAGTTCCGCCCTCTGCGCGCCCTCACCGACCAGCACTGCGGTAACGGTAGTGCCCTCGCTTCGCAATCTCGCCACTGCTTCAATCGTCAGCGCGTGGTTTTTGTGCGGATGCAGGCGCGCGACCGTCCCGATAAGCAGACCGGAGGGAAGACCGAGTTCCCGACGCAACATCATGCGGTCGGAAGCCGGTTGGAATATGCTTTGCTCTATTCCGTTGGGCACGACGGAAACCTTGCTCTTAGGCACTCCGTACATGGAGGTGAGTTCGCCTGCCGTGCGGGCGGACAAAGCCACCACATGAGAGGATCTCTCCAGACAGGCGCGAAAAAGTTTCTCCCGCCGCGCCGGAAGTTTTTCCAGTGTTTTTTGCTGATGCAGGACCGATGGAATGCCGGCCAAGCGGGCCGCTCGCGTGGCGAAAATATGGGCGTGGTGAGTCTGCGAATGCACAAGGGATATTTTCTCGAGCATGAGCCAATCGGCGAAGTGTTGTATCTGCCAAGGCGTGATCCAGCGCGAGGGAAACACGCGCACCAGATGCACTGGTCGCCCCATATCGCGCGCTTCCTCGCCAAGCCGCCCGAATTCCCGCAGACAGGCAAAGTGCGCCTCGAATCCGGGAGTGAGATGCGTTCCGGCGCAGAGCGCGAAATCCTCGGCTCCACCCATGGGCATTCCAGCGAAAACGAAAGCCGTTTTCCGCGGCGCACCTAGCACCATGCCCGCCTTTTGCGATATTTCGTTCATGGGTGGCACTACGGGCGGGAGATCGCTCCTTACTGCGCGAAAAGATCGCCCGAACCGACGGGCGGTGTGGTGCCGAGTTTGCGGTAGGCGGCCGGCATTGCGGTCCGGCCTTGCGGGGTGCGCTGCAGGTAACCTCGCATGATGAGGAAAGGTTCGTGCACCTCCTCGATCGTGCCAGACTCCTCGCCCACGGCGACAGCGAGCGAATTGAGGCCGACGGGTCCCCCGCCGAAACGGAAAACGATGGCCTCAAGGAGGCGTTTGTCCATTTCATCCAGTCCATCGCCGTCGATGTCTAGCATGGTCAAAGCGGCCGCAGCCGTCTCTCCGGTCACCGTTCCACCCGCCCGCACCTGTGCGTAGTCGCGGCACCATTGCAGGAGATTGTTGGCGATGCGTGGCGTGCCGCGCGAACGATTGGCGATCTCGCGCGAACCCTGGCCATCAATGGCCACGCCGAGCAAACCGGCGCTGCGCTCAACAATGCTCACCAATTCCCCAGCCTCGTAGTAATCCAGCCGACAGGTCATACCGAAGCGCGACCGCAGCGGCGCGCTGATCATGCCCGATCGCGTCGTCGCCCCGATGAGTGTGAATTTCGGCAAATTCAGACGCACACTGCGTGCGTTGGGACCTTGATCAATGATGATATCCACTTTGTAGTCCTCCATCGCGGGATACAAATATTCCTCGATGGCTGCCTGCAGCCGGTGGATTTCATCGATGAAAAGGATCGCTCCCTCGGGCAGGGTAGTCAGCAGGCCGGCGAGGTCGCCCGCTTTCTCGATGGTCGGTCCGCTGGTGCATTTGACCTCAGTACCCATCGCGTTGCCCAAAATATGGGCCAGCGTGGTTTTCCCGAGGCCGGGTGGTCCGGATAGCAAAATATGTTGCAGCACATCGCCGCGCTGGCGTGCCGCATCGACCATCAGCTGCAAGCGTTCCACGACCCGAAGCTGTCCGGAAAATTCAGAAAAGTGCGGAGGACGCAGGGAAACGTCCAGCGCTGTCTCGGGCGCCTCGGACGACTCACGAAGAAAATCTTTGCCCTCCATCGCTCAAGCAGAATGAGGCTCAGGACCCTCTGTCGGCAAGCGCGGCGGTGAAATCCCCCAGCGCCACCTCCACACCGCGCGGGTCCCTGAGAAGCGATGTGCCGACTAGGGCGGCATCGAAATGCCGGGCCAGAGGCGCCACAGAGGAGGGCGTCACACCGCTCTCCGCGATCCTTACGCAACCGGCCGGCAAAGACTGCGCCAGTTCGAAAGCGTTGAAATTCAAAGTAAAGTCTTCCTCGCTTCTTTGCCCCGCGGCAACAAAACCATCCCTTGATTTGAACTGGCGGCTGTTGATGCCGACTACGCGCGCCGTACCCGGCAAGCTGTCGATTTCCTCGGCCTCGTGCACCTCGAAAAGTGCCTCCATCCCCAGTTCGCGGACCAGTTCGTGCAGATCGCACATCTGCGCCGACGATAGCACGTTGGCCATCAACAGCACGGCATCCGCCCCGGCCGCGCGGGCGGCATAAACTTGGTAGGGATCTAGGATGAAGTCCTTGCGCAAGACTGGTTTGGTGGATGCTGCCGACATCCGCGCCAGATCCTCAATCGTGCCTCCAAAATGCGTCGCATTGGTGAGGACTGAAATGGCGCGAACCACCGGAGAAGTCTCGTAGGCCCTTGGCGCGGCGGAAACATTCTCGGAACGCATGTCTCCCATGCTCGGCGAGCGCTGCTTCCACTCGGCAATCAAGCCGAACCCTCCGGAACTCAACGCCGCGGCGAAGTCGCGCGGCGGGCGCGCTTTCTGCGCGCGTAGTTTGATCTCGGTAAGTGGAACGGCTCGCCTTGCTTCGTCCAATTCGCGGCGCACATCGGGAAGAATGCGGTCGAGGATGGTCATGCGGTCACATTACCAGCTTCACGCTTCGGGCCCGGATAGAAAAAGCTGCCCGGGAGCGCTTTTTTTATACTGAGGAATTTTGGATCCACGCCGCGTAATTTTTGGCGACCGCCCCCGCCTCAAAGGCGATAATCATCGGGATCTCATAGGGATGCAGCTTGAGCAGCCGCTTCTCCAGTTTCGCGTAGCAGGGAGCCGCGGTCTTGAAAAGCACGAGGACCTCGGCATTGTCTTCGACCTTTCCATCCCAGGCGTAGATTGAACGCGCGCCCGGAAGAATCGTCCCGCACGCCACAATTTTCTCATCCACCAGCGTCTTGACAATTTGCGCCGCGGTCTCCGCGTCGGGGAAACTGGATAGAACGAGCAGCATCAGCCTACTCCCAGTTTCTTCTCCAGTTTCTTCACGCGGTCATAGAGCTCCCCAAGCCGATCGATACGCACGATGGATCTCTTCCACTGGCCCGCCGGACGCGGCGGGCTGCCGACCACGAGAGACTTGGGTTCGATGTCATTGCTGACACCGCTCTGTGCGCCAACGATGGCACCATCCCCAATCTTAATGTGACCGACAATACCGGCTTGCCCGGCGAGCACCACGTAATTGCCAATCTGCGCGCTGCCCGCGATACCGACTTGGGCACAGATGATGCAATGCTTCCCGATGACAACGTTGTGGGCGATCATGACGAGGTTGTCGATCTTGGTCCCCTCGCCGATAACCGTTCGCCCGAACCGCGCGCGATCGATAGTGGTGTTGGCGCCGATCTCAACGTCATTCCCGACAACGACAATCCCGCTTTGGGCGATCTTGTGGTGGCGGCCGTCGCGTGTGTCGTAGCCGAAGCCGTCGGATCCTACCACGACACCGGGGTGCAAAATCACACGGTCGCCTAGGAGGCATTGCTCGCGCAGCACCGCATGGGGATGAAGGAGGCAGTCGGCCCCGAGACGCGCGTCAGCACCCACATAGCTGCCAGCCATGACCACGGTGCGCGCGCCTACCTTGGCGCCGGGCATGATGACGGCGGAGGCACCCACCGAGGCGTCGGGCGCAACTTCGGCACCCTGGTAAACCACCGCCGAAGGGTGGATTCCGGGAGGTGGAGCCTGGGGAGAATTGAGCAGGGCCGCCGTGATGGCGGCGAAGGCGCTGGAGGGATTGTCGACACGGATGCACGCCGCGGGTGTCTCGCCAACGAAGTCGTGCGGCACAAGAACGGCTGATGCTGCGGTTGTGCGCAGATCGGCCGCGTAACGCGGATTGGAAAAGAAAGAAATTTCACCCGCCGCTGCCGCATCCAGCGCTGCCAGCCCGTGGATTTCCACGCTGGCAGCGTCAGAGGAGCAGTCGCCGCCCACAAGGGCAGCCAACTCGGCAACAGTCGGCATCGGATGGCGCGACCTTGAGCCGCGGCGCTTAGTTGGCCTTCTTGGCCGGAGCGTTCTTGTTCAGCTCGGTGATGATGCTATCGCTGAAATCCATGGAAGGGGATGCAAAGAGGACAACTTTAACTTGGCTGATGCCGAGGCCCGAAGAATCAAGCACGAGATCGTAGCCATCCGATTTGACGCGGGTATCCACGATTTTCATGATGTCTTGGACGATATCGCCGCGCATGCGCATGAACTGCTCTTGAAGTTGGCGCTCGCGGGTCTGGCGAAATTCGCCGATTTCGCGGTCCAAGTTGCGCACTTCGTTGATCTTTTCGTCACGGGTCTTGGTCGCAGCCTGCTTTTTGTCCGCCGCGAGTTCGGGCTTTTTCGTGTCGGCCTCGAGCTTGTTAATTTCTTCCATGCTCGCCTTGAGTGTCTCGAGGCGGCCGTCCAGATCGGTCTTGGCTTGGGTGCGGGCATCATTGAGCCGGGTCTCGGCATCCTTGGTCTTGTAGTAGCTGGTGAACACCTTGTTCATGTCGACAATGCCGACCTTCATCTGGGCGGAGGCCGGGGAGGTGCCGAGCAGGCCGATGGCTGCAACGAGGGTGAGGAACGGGAGCGCTTTTTTCATAGAGTAGAGCATATTTTGCGGGTGTGGGTTGTTGTGTAAAGACTTTTGATCAGACCGCCGGGGACGTGATCCGTTCAAAACTGGTAGCCGATGTTGAACTGAATTTTGCCAGAGCTGCCGTTGTTCCCATCAGAAACGAAGGGAATACCGTAGTCGATGCGGATGGGACCGATGGGCAAATCCAAGCGCACCCCAAGCCCGTAGTCGGCGTTGTAGTTGGCCCCATCGAAGTTCCAGGACGACTCGTTGACGAAGCCAACATCGGTGAAGATCGCCCCACGGACACGGCTGATGATGGGAGCGGTAAACTCGAAAGTCATGTAGCCTAACGAGTTGCCACCGTAATAATCGCCGTCGACGTTGGGGCCGACGTCACGGAAATCGAAGCCGCGCAGATTGTTGGCCCCGCCGAGGAAGAGGCGGTCAAAGATGGGCACCTCACCCGACCCGCCCCATGTGCTGACGGTGGCCAGCTGACCTCGTAGCATGAAGATAATGTCCCAAGGCAGGAGCACATGCTGGCTGCCCTCGAGAGAGATTCCATAATCCTGCACATCCCCGCCCAGGCCACCCCCGGCGACAAAGCCGGTGAGGTTGAGGTAGGCGCCACGGCGGGTAAGGAAAAGATTGTCCCGGGAATCGAAGGCCAAGCCGCCGGAGACGGCGCTGCGGGTGTAATCTCCCTCCTGCGAGGAAATCTGCACGGGTGCATCGTTCGAGATGTCGTAAATGCTGATGCCCTCGAGCTTGTATTCGACGTTGGCCGAAATGAACTGGGTGATCGGCTTGCGCAGCGAGATGGCTCCACCGTAGTTCGACTGGTTGTAGAGAGGGCTCAAGAAGCTGGCCGAGCGGTAGAATAGTTCCGTTCCGAGCGAAAGTTGCTGGCCGAGAAACCACGGCTCGGTGAAGGAAATGAGGGCGTCGGCTCGCTCGACGCCGTACTGGCCGCGGATGCGCAGGCGCTGGCCTCCACCGACAAAGCTGGGCCAGCCGAAAATGTCGAAGTTGGTCTGCTGCATCTCGGCGAAACCAACCAGGCTGTCGATCGTGCTGAAGCCAGCGCCGAAGTTGAACGAGCCGGTGCGCTTCTCCTCGACGATGACGTTGAGATCCTTGCGGCCGGGAATCATGGTGTCCGAAGGCACGGTCTGCACTTGCGAGAAGTAGTTGAGGTTATCCAAGCGCTGCTTGCTGACATCGACCAGCACCGTGTCGTAGACATCGCCCGGGGAGACGGCCAACTCACGACGAATGACATGGTCTTTGGTCCGGGTGTTACCTTGGATATTGATGAGATTGACGTAGGACTGCGTGCCCTCGTCGATCCGGTACGTGACATTCACGCGGCCGGGGCCGACCGGCGAAATCTCCGGGATAATATTAGCTTCGATGTAGCCTTGGGTGCCGTAGAAATCGCGGATGGACTTCATGTCCGCGGACATGCCGTTCGGCGTATAAAGCTGGCCATCGCTCATCTTCAGCTTGGCTTTCAGTTCATCGGGCGCGGCCACGTTGACTCCGCTCAGGCCGAGGGTAGCTATGGAATACTGCAGCCCCTCCGAGATGGTGTAGGTAATATCTACGGCATTGCCGTTGAGCGGGGTGACCTGCACATCGGTGACCTGCACGTCGGCAAATCCACGGTTTTGGTAAACTCCGCGGATAGCCTCGCGATCCTCCTGCAATTGGGACGGTACCAAACGGCCGCTCTTGTTGAGGATGGACAACAGATTTTGCGTCTTGGTCTTCATCGCCTTGCGCAGATCCTTGTCCAGCACAGCATCGTTGCCGACGAAGGCGATGCGTTTGACCACCTGTTTGGCGCCCTCGTTGACGGTATAAATGACACGAGAATCTCCGGATCGTTCGTCCGCCTCGATGCGCGAGGTGATGCTGACATCGCCGAAATTGCGGTCTTGATACAACTCCATCATGGCTTGGCGGGATTTCTCCACCTGCTCCTCGCTCAGGCGATCTCCCACCTTGAAAGTCAGATCCTTGCGCAGCCGGTCGGGGCTGATGGTGCTGGACCCCTCAATGAGCACCTCCGAAACGACCGAGCGACCCTGGAGTAGCACGGTCACCTTAACACCATCGTCCTGAGGTTGGGCGAAAATACGGACATTGGCCACATCGCCGGTGGCGAAGAGCGCTTTGACGTCGTCCTCTGCCAAGCGCTCGGAATAGGGAATGCCTGCTTTCGTTTTAAGGTTGGCCAGCACGCGCTCGCGGCTGATCGTCTCCGCCCCGACATATTCGACCACGATGGACTTGACAACCGGACCGGATGGCGGAGCGGACGGGGTGGACATCTGAGCAGCCAGAGGGAATGCCATTCCTAGAAGAACGGGCAGAAACAGTAAACGCAGGCTCATGGTTAGTGGTTTGCCAGGTACCGAGGGCACCAAAACACGCGCCTTAACTGCTTGATTGCGTGCCCAAGGTCAAGCGGGAAACAAGGCTGGCTTGGCCTGAGGGGTCGTCTGCGCTAGATTGGGCATCTCATGCTGGCGGCTTTCAAGGAATGGGACGTAGTCTGTGAAGCGCTCGGATCCGGGCGACAGGCTGTCGTGCTGCGCAAGGGCGGTATTGCCGAAGGAGCGGGCGGCCTGCGCTTTGAGCACGAGGAATTCGCCCTTCTGCCGACATTCTTTCATCAGCAATCGGAACGCGTGGTGTCCGATGCGGCCTTCGCCGCACGAGAGCCTGCGGGCGAGCGCGAAACGGTGGAGATCCGCCATGCGGCCACGCTCATCTGGCATCGCCTCGTAACTGACCGTGCCGTGCTGGGCAAGCTGCAGGCATTCCACATTCTGACCCCGGAGGAGGTAGAGGCGCGCTTCACGCAAAAACCCGCGCCCGGCGTGCAGGTGGCCCTGCTCCGCGTCTACCGGCTGGAGCCGCCGCAGCGGATCGTTTGGCAGAAATCCTTCGGCGGATGCCGCTCGTGGGCCGAAATGGAGGCCGACTTCGGCTTCTGCAGTCGCGTATCGGTACTGAGCGACGAAAAATTCGCTAAGCTAGAAGCCGATTTGCGCGCGATCCTCGGCTAAAGCCTCTTGGCCCCGCACGTGGCCATCGGTTAGGCTGCACGGCTCCATGGAAAAAGTCGTTATTGTTGGCACCGGCTGCGCTGGATTGACCGCCGCCATCTATGCAGGCCGCGCGCAACTTTCCCCGCTCGTGCTGGAGGGCCGCCAACCCGGAGGACAACTCACCACAACCACCGCGGTGGAGAATTTCCCCGGGTTCCCCGAAGGTATCGACGGGCCCGAGTTGGTCATGAACATGCACGCGCAAGCGGAGAAATTCGGGGCGCGTTTCCAATACGGCACGCTCGAGGACTTTGAACACGCCGCTGGACACCAGCGCATCAAAGTCGACGGAAGCTGGCTCGAGACCGAAACGCTGATCATCGCCAGTGGTGCGGCGGCACGGTGGCTCGATCTGGAGGATGAAAAGAAACTTATCGGCCGCGGCCTGACCTCTTGCGCGACCTGCGACGGCGCCTTTTACCGCAACGTGCCGGTCTGCGTGGTCGGCGGCGGCGACTCGGCATGCGAAGAAGCCACTTTTCTCACGAAGTTCGCGTCGGAAGTTTTTCTCGTCCACCGCCGAGACACGTTGCGCGCCTCGAAGATTATGGCGGACCGCGCGCTGGCCAATCCGAAGGTCAAACCGCTCTGGAATCGAGCACCGGTGGCTTATCTGGCCGACGAATCGGGCCATCTGCGCGGCATCGTCTTGGAGGACACCAAGACGGGGGCGAGAGAGGAACTCGCCGTGAAATGCGTCTTTGTCGCGATCGGGCACGTGCCCAACACTGCGCCATTCCGCGGCAAGCTGGACATGGACGAAAACGGCTACCTCATCCAGCACGGAGGCACAAAAACAAATGCACCCGGCGTTTTTGCCGCAGGCGACGTGGCAGACCATGTTTACCGGCAGGCTATCACCGCGGCGGGGCAGGGCTGTGCCGCCGCGATCGAGGCCGAGCGCTATCTCGCTCACCGAGAGTAGATGACGAGCGGCGCCAGGGCCGCACCATGAAAGTCTGCGACCTCACCCAGTTTTACTCGCCGGTCAGCGGCGGGGTAAAACGTTACATCTCCGAGAAAATCTCGTGGATGCACCGGGCGCGACCGGGAGACAGGCACATCCTCATCATTCCCGGGGAAAAAACCGCTTGCCGCGAAGAAGGACTCTCCCGCGTTTACACGATTGCCTCTCCTCTGGTCTCACGCACGGCGCGCTACCGCGCCCTGCTCAACCTGGCCGCGATCGAGGACATCCTCGAGATGGAGCGCCCCGATGTCATCGAATCGGGCGATCCCTACCAGATCGCGTGGAAGGCTCTGGCTTCGGGCGCCGCGCTAGGCATTCCGGTGATCGGCTTTTACCACTCGCATTTCCCCGAAGCCTACCTTCGTTCGGTGGACAAGTTTTTCGGTCCGATCGCGGTCGAGATCGCGCGCGACGTCGCGCGACGCTACGTGCGCGAGCTCTACAACCGCTTCGCCTCCACCATCGTCCCGTCGCCCGCCCTGCGCTCGCTGCTCGAGCAATGGGGCGTGCGCAACACACAGCTCGGAGAACTCGGCGTCGATACGGAAATTTTCCGACCGTCACCGTCGGCATCCGAACGCGATGAGGTGTGCCGCGCGCTTGGCATTGACTCCGGCCAGCTGTTGCTCCTCTACATCGGCCGGCTCTCTCTGGAAAAAAACGTGCGCACCATGTTCGAGGCCTTCCGCCTGCTCGCCCAGGGCACGGACCGAAACCGCTTCGCGTTGCTCGTTACGGGCGATGGACCCGAACGGAAACATTTCGCCGAGTTGCGCGAGAGTTGCCCGCATGCCCACTGGCTTCCTTACCAAGGCGACAACCAGCAACTCGCCCGGCTTTACCGCGCTGCGGATTTGTTCGTTCATCCCGGTGTGCAGGAAACCTTCGGTCTGGTCGCGCTGGAGAGCCAGGCGAGCGGCACCCCGGTGGTGGGTATACGGGGCAGCTACATGGACCGCATCATCCTGACCGACCAGAAACACTGGGCAGCAGAAAATTCGCCAACCGCCTTGGCCGAGGCCATCCGCAGTATGGGGGCCCGTAATCTCGCCGCGGAAGGGGCTGATGCCGCGAAACGGGTAAGGGAATTCTATTCGTGGGACACGGTCTTCGCGCGGCTTTTTGCCGTTTACGAAGGGGTGCGGCGGAAGTAATTAGAAGCGACTCTATGTCCACCGATGCCGTCATCCGGCCGTACCTCTCGTCCGACCGCGCCGCCGTCCGCCAGCTTTGCTGCGAGACAGGCTATCTTGGCAAGGCGATCGATCCGGTCTTTCAAGACCGTCAACTTTTCGCCGATTACCTGACGAGCTTCTACACCGACTGGGAGCCGGAATCGGCGTTCGTGCTGGAGCAGGACGGTGTGGTCAAGGGCTACCTTCTCGGCTCGCGGCGACCCCTGCTCCACCAATTCCACAGCCTTCTCACCAACATCCGCCTTTTCGTCACCGGCATCTTCCGCTATCCGCGCTACAACGCGGAATCGAAAGCCTTCGTGCGCTGGATCCTACTCAATGCATGGCGCGAGGTGCCCGCCGCGCCCCGCAGCATCCCGCATTTCCACTTCAATATGCTGCCCGAGGCGCAGGGCATCGCGGGCACACGCGAACTGCTCGTCAATTATTTCAACCATCTCCGCGCGCACGGCGAAAAACAGGTCTTCGGGCAGGTCGTGACCTTCGAGGACCGACGCGGGGCCCGTGTTTTCGAGCGCTATGGATTCCGCGTTCTCGAGAAAAAAGAGATCACCAAATACCGCGCCCACCGCCGCGATCCGGTTTACCTCTGCACGGTCATCAAAGATCTCGATGACGGTAAATTAACGGAATACGCCGCCCGATGACGCGCAACGGTCTTGCCCTCGGCGGCCGGACTGCGATTCTCTGCCGGTAAGTGCCATACGACTTCGCCAACTGCCCGGACCGCCATGCCACCGGATCGCTCAAATGGGAGCGATACGCCGGGCGCGATGTGTTGCCCATGTGGGTGGCCGATATGGATTTTATTTCCCCGCCCGAGGTCATCGCCGCGCTTCGCGCGCGTGCGGACCACGGTGTCTTCGGTTACACTATTGCACCCGCCAGCACCGTCGCAGCTGCGATCGATTACCTCCGCAACCAGCACGGGATCGAGGCGCAACCGGAGCATATCGTATGGTTCCCCGGACTCGTGCCCGCTCTCAACGTCGCCTGCCGCGCCTTTGTTCCACCGGGCGGGGAAATCCTCACCTGCACTCCGGTCTATCCGCCGTTTCTTAGCGCACCGGAATTCGCCGGCATCGGACTGCGCAAGGTTGAGCTCGCCGAGAATGGCGGTGTTTGGGATATCAACTTCGACGCGCTCGAGGCCGCTGTCACGCCGAAGACCTCGCTTTTCATTCTCTGCAACCCTCACAATCCCGTGGGACGAGTCTTTCCGCCTCAGACCGTCGCCCGTCTCGCGGAATTTTGCGCGCGGCACAAGCTGGTGATGGTTTCTGACGAGATCCATTGCGATCTCGTGCTCGACCTTGTGCCGCACACCAGCGGGCTGAACTTCGCCGGAGTGGGAGGGCTTCCTCTCGTCGCCATGTTTGCGCCGAGCAAAACTTTCAACTTGGCGGGCCTTGCCTGTGCGTTCCTCGTTATTCCCGACACCGCCACCCGGCGCACTTTCCAGCAAGCCGCGCGTGGACTCATCACCGAGATCAACGCCTTCGGTTATGCCGGAAGCGAGGCGGCGCTGCGGCATGGCTGGCCCTGGCGCGATGAACTGCTCGGCGTGCTCCGCGGGAACCGCGACCGTGTGGAGGAATTCGTGGCCGCTTCGCTCCCCGGTCTGCGCGTATGGCACGTGGAAGCGACCTATCTGGCTTGGCTCGATGCACGCGGATTGGGCATGACGGATGCAGTGAAATTTTTCGCGGATCACGGCGTCGGACTATCCGACGGTATTCCCTTCGGCGCGCCCCCGGGATTCCTGCGGTTGAACTTCGGCTGTCCGCGCCACCAGCTCGACAAAGCGCTGAACCGCATGGCCGAGGCCTTGCGTGCCCGCGGAATAAATTAGTCCGTGTCCGGCTCGCCGCAAACATCGAAGCCCCACCCTCTCCACGCAAGGCCCCGCTGCGACGACGACGACTTGGGTGCTCCCATCCCCGAGTCGCCGCACGCCGTCTCGGTCTGCCTGCCGAAGTGGGCCGACGTCATCGGCTACGAGGAAAAAGAACCGCGCGTCATCGATCGCATGCGGACGGGCTATCCACGTTTCTTCTTTCATCCGCTGATCACCGAGGTAAGGGCCAAGCTAAACCCCAGACCGGGATACGATGTGCTTCCCTTCGTCGGCGAGGCGGCGGCCCGCGAATGCGCACAACTCACCGGCGGCCAAGCCGCGACGGTCGGCGGGCTCTGGGCCACCTATTTTCCATCGGCAGCTCTCCCGCAGGCGCGTGCCTATTGGCAGCATGCCGGACGCATTTTTTCGTCGCGGGCGGCAGAAGACTGGCTCGGGGGCCAGCCTCTGACCGCAACCCAGGCCGGTTTGGAAAACCAATTCCGACAACTCCTGGCGGAGTGGAGCGGGGCGCCCGAGGAAATGGTCAGCCTGCACCCCAGCGGTATGGCAGCAATTTTCACCGCGTTTCGCCATGTCACCGTGCGCCGTCCCGAGCGGCGCACCGTGATGTTCGGATTTCCCTATACCGACACGCTGAAAATTCTGGAAAAATTCGGCAGCGGGGTGGAATTTTTCCCGCGGGGTGACGCCGTCGATCTGGCCAAGCTTGCCGCGCTGGTCTCACGCGAAGAGATTGCCGGCATTTTCTGCGAATTCCCGAGCAATCCGCTTTTGCAGGTGCCCGATCTCCCCGCCATCCGCAGGATGGCCACCGCAGCTGGCGTGCCGGTGATCGTGGATGACACCATCGGCACCTCCCTCAACGTCGACGTACTCGCCCAGGCAGATCTCGTGGCGACCAGTTTGACCAAAGCCATTTCCGGCGAAGGCGACGTTATGGCTGGAGCGTTGACTATAAATCCGCGCGGACTTTTCGGGAACACGCCGGGAGCGGTTCATGCGGATGGTGTTTACCTGCGTGATTTGGTCGTGCTGGAAAAAAACTCGCGTGATTTCCCGGCGCGTGTGGCGCAGACGAACGCCACGGCGGCGGCCTTGGCGTGTTTTCTTGCTGACCATCCCGCAGTCGAGCAGGTCTTCTATCCGGGACTCGAACCCTCACCCGCTTATGATGCGCTGCGCAAACCGGGCGGCGGTTACGGGGCGGTTCTTTCGTTTCTGCCGCGCGACCCAACCACAAATTCGCCGCGCATTTACGAGCGTTTGCGCATCAGCCACGGCATCAGCCTCGGTACCACATACTCTCTCGTTTCCCCCTACGTGCAACTGGCTCATTACCACGAGCTCCCTTGGGCTCACGCCTGTGGTATCGATCCCTATCTCCTCCGCGTGGCCGTTGGAATGGAGTCTTGGTCGGATTTGCACGAGCGTTTTTCCGTAGCTTTGATTTGATGGCAAAAAGGGCGGGAGTTTCCTCCCGCCCTTCCATGGAAATGGTGCGAACTCCTATTTTTTCGACAAGGCGAACATGCCCGGCTTCACCTTCTTCACTCCGTGCAGCGTGTAGAGACGCGCCGCGAGATTTTTTTTCGGCTCGGAAACATTCCAGACATATCTGTCATTCTTGAGACCCTGAAGAACGGCGTCTACATTCATGGGTCCGCCAGCCTTTTTCATCACCTTGATCACCGCCGGAGCGAGTGGGCCGCTCGGCGAGGAAGGACGCTTCTGGCCTTTGAAGGGTGAGGTGCGCTTCTTGCGACGGCCTCCCTTGGCGGCTTTGGACGGACGCCCCGGCTTGCGACGGGTGCTGTCCGCGGCACGCACCAGAACGGAACCTGTGCCGCGAATGGAAACGCTTTTGCCCAATAATCGGGCCAATTCGCTCTGCATGGATTCTATTTTCACTTGAAGGTCCAACGCGCGGCGTAGTGTTGCTGTAGTCATGGTTAACATAGAAAATTGGATTCTGCATACCTTCCAAGGATCGGCAATATAATTACCTGCCGTGCAGCGGGATGTTGTCGCCTCGACAGAGGGGAGGGGAGGGTCCAGAATCGGCTGGATGGAAGATTCGACAGCCCGCTGGGCCCAAAAAATGATGGATTCCTACCGTGACCACGACGGCGTGAATTCAACCGATGGACCGGGATTTCCATCGAAGCCGGAGGTCGCTTCGCTTTGTCAGGGCCTGATGGAACTTCTTTTCCCCGGCTACCACGATGGCGGAACGCTGGCCAAACTCGAGTTAGCCGCCTTGACCAAAGATCGGGTATCGACCTTGTCTGAGGATTTCCGGCGCGTGTTCCATGCTGCGTTGTCCGGCAGCGGTGATGCCCCGGCGATGGCTTCGGAGGCGGTGCGGAATCTTTTCGAGGAAATGCCCGGCATCCGCGCGCTTTTGCAAACCGATGTCGAAGCCGCCTACGAGGGCGATCCGGCGGCCAGCACGCCGGATGAAATTATTTTGTCCTATCCCTTTCTGGAGGCGGTGGCCATCCAGCGCGTGGCGCACCTGCTTTACCGCTCCGATGTTCCTCTCATTCCCCGCATGATGACCGAATGGGCGCACGCGCGGACCGGGATCGATATTCACCCCGGTGCCGCGATTGGCAGCCACTTTTTTATCGACCACGGGACGGGCGTGGTGATCGGCGAGACCTGCCGCATCGGCGCGCGCGTCAAGTTGTACCACGGCGTCACCCTCGGAGCGCGCAGCTTCGCCAAGGATGAGAGCGGGCGGATCAAAAAAGGTGGTAAGCGCCATCCCGATGTCGAGGACGGTGTCACCATCTATCCCAACGCGACTGTGCTCGGCGGTGAGACGGTCATCGGGCGCAGCAGCACGATCGGCGGCAATGTTTTTCTCATGCACAGCGTTCCGCCAGATTCGCTCGTGTATTACGAGGAATCCGACGTGCGGGTGGTTGCGAAGTCCTCCAAGTCCAACTCTGCGGACTACTCAATTTGAAGTTGTGGCGTCGCGCGCGCTCCAGTCTGGCGGCCTCGACGAGACAGCAATCCTGAGCAGTTTGGAAAATGAGGCGCGGGCTTGGGCGGTGCGCCTGCACTTGCCGCTACTCGCGTCACGCGTCCACCTGCGCTGGCATGTGCGCCTGCGCACCACAGCCGGTCTGGCTCACCCGCGGAATTCATCGGTCCTCCTCAACCCGCGGCTTTTATCTTTTCCCGAGGAATTGACCCGCACCTTTCTCCACGAGTTGGCTCATCTCATCGCTCACGCGCGGTTCCCCCGCCGGCGGATCCGTCCGCACGGGATCGAGTGGCGGCAGGCCTGCCGCGATCTCGGCCTTGCCGATGAGAGGCGATGCCACACGCTGCCCCTCGCCGCCCCCCGCCGTGTGGCCAAAAACCACCTTTACCACTGCCCCCGCTGCCTCCGCGAAGTGGCGCGGGCGCGGCCTTTCCGCCGGGCCGAGGCCTGCCTATCGTGCTGCCGCACCCACGCGGGCGGACGTTACGACCGGCTTTTCCGATTTGTTCCTGGCCGCGCACCAGCCAGAGACAATGATTCACTCCAACCGGAGCTTTTTCGGTTGTGGGGATCTTAACCTGGCCGTCAGACTAACCGCTCCCAATCCATTTATGAGCCAGAACATCGAATCCCACTTGGTCGAAAACCGTATCGTCAAGCCGTCCCGCGAATTCAGTAAGAGGGCGCGGGTCAAAAGCCTCGCAGATTACAAAAAACTCCACGCCGCCTCGATCAAAAATCCGCAGAAGTTCTGGGCCAAGGAAGCGTCCGAGTTGCAGTGGGGACGCAAATGGAAATCGGTCCTGAAGTGGACCACACCATTCGCCCGGTGGTTCGACGGTGGAACGATCAATGTCTCGGAAAATTGCGTCGACCGCCATGCCAAGAGCGCCCGTAAAAACAAAGCGGCTATCATCTGGGAGGGCGAACCCGGCGAAAAGCGCACCCTCACCTACGGCCAACTGCATCGCGAGGTCTGCCTGTTCGCGAACGTTCTCAAGCGCAACGGTGTAAGGAAGGGTGACCGTGTCATCATCTACATGCCGCTCGTCCCCGAGGCCGCAGTGGCCATGCTGGCCTGCGCACGCATCGGGGCGGTGCACTCGGTGATTTTCGGAGGCTTCAGCGCTGACAGTATCCGTGACCGCATCGCCGATTCAGGTGCGACCTGCGTGGTCACGGCGGACGGTGGTTACCGCCGCGGCGCGATTGTTCCGCTCAAACACAATGTCGATGCGGCGCTGGCCGGCGAGACAACAATCAAAAAAGTTATCGTGCACAGGCGCGCGGGCAACGAGGTGCACATCCAGGAGGGACGCGACGTCTGGTGGCACCGTGAACTGGAATACGTCAAGGCCGACTGCCCGGTCACACACCACGACAGCGAGCATCCTCTCTTCATCCTCTACACCAGCGGATCGACCGGCAAACCCAAGGGCATCCTCCACACCACGGCCGGATATCTGACTCAGGCCTACGCCACGACCAAATATGTTTTCGATCTGCGCGAGGACGACATCTACTGGTGCACAGCCGACGTAGGCTGGATCACTGGCCACACCTATCTTGTCTATGGTCCGCTGGCCAACGGTGCAACATGCTTGATGTATGAAGGCGCGCCGAACTGGCCCGACCCAGACCGCTTCTGGCGGATCATCGAGAACTACGGGGTCACCATTTTTTATACCGCCCCCACCGCCATCCGCGCCTTCATCAAGTGGGGCGACGAATGGGTCGACAAATACGATCTGTCCTCGCTGCGCCTGCTCGGCACGGTCGGCGAGCCGATCAACCCCGAGGCATGGATGTGGTTCCACAAAAAGATCGGTGGAGGGCGCTGTCCGATCGTCGACACCTGGTGGCAGACCGAAACCGGTGCAATCATGATATCCCCGCTTCCCGGCGCCACTCCGCTCAAGCCCGGTACGGCGACGCTGCCGTTCTTCGGTATCGACGCGGCCATCGTCGACGACCATGGCAAGGAAGTCGGCCCGAACGTGGGAGGCAAGCTCGTCGTTCGCAAACCTTGGCCATCGATGCTGCGCACCATCTACGGCGATCGCGCGCGCTACAAGAAAACGTATTGGAGCGAGATCCCGGGTTCCTATTTCACCGGCGACGGGGCGCGGCGCGACAAGGATGGCTACTTTTGGATCGTCGGGCGCATCGACGATGTGCTCAACGTGGCGGGACACCGACTCGGCACATCAGAAATCGAAAGCGCGCTCGTGTCGCATCCGTCTGTGGCCGAGGCTGCGGTGGTCGGGCGCCCAGATGAAATCAAAGGCCAGGGCGTGGTGGCGTTTGTCACCTTGAAACAGGGAGAGAAGCCGACCCCTGAACTGCGAGACAAGTTGCGCAAGCATGTCGGTAACGCCATCGGTGCGATCGCCAAACCGGACGATGTCCATTTTGCCGAAGCACTGCCGAAAACACGCAGCGGCAAAATCATGCGACGCCTGCTCAAGGAGATCGCCAGCGGCAAGGACGTTAAGGGGGACACCTCCACGCTCGAGGATTTCACCATCCTCTCCAAGCTGAAGCTGCAGGA
>Ga0209190_1000236_pt1 | contig 39855 bp, 42 predicted proteins | sample M_140205_XF_Meta_FD_187315 | JGI IMG/M metagenome (GOLD analysis project Ga0209190, IMG submission 187315) | Freshwater microbial communities from Lake Montjoie, Canada to study carbon cycling - M_140205_XF_MetaG (SPAdes) (version 2) | ecosystem: Environmental > Aquatic > Freshwater > Lake...
GTGACAGAAGTGAAAAATTAGTTTTCTTAAGAAGATAAACTGCAAGAATAAAGGATACAATAATTGGAACATAGTGCGTGTATAAAGAAATGGTCTGCACATCTTTTGTAAGTTCGTAGCAAGTGTTTGTATCCATTTTTAATATTGTATCATTTTTTTTATAACCCAGTGTTTATCATTTATAGGATGACTTAACCAGAATTTATCCCCTTCTATTTCTGTAGGTTCAAGAGCAACAATGAGCGGCTTTAATCCGGTTTTTTTGTAAATTTCAATAAAGGCAGGTAAGAAAACCTCTTTAGTAAACCATAGTTCTTTTCTACCAAGCATAAAGTTTTCTAACTGGATACCATGCTTAATAATAAGAGATAAAAAAGCCGGATAATATTCACGAGGGGTTGATCCAAAACTGTGTACCCAATCTGACACATCATGAATATTTTCTTGAAGTCCGGGATAAGTTTTTAAAAAAAGTTCCTGATGGAAATCGGTCAGTGGTTGCTTCCAAAATGTGAGTACTTCAGATAGGGGTCTGCCGTCATATTTAGGAAAATCAATAATATTTAAATGTTCGATTATTTGATTCCCACCCCCATTAATATTCTTGTAGAAAGGAAGCTGTCCCAACGCATGTTTCCAATCATTATTAGAGGTAAATTTATCATCCTTTTGCTCAAGAATAAGAGGTTGTAAATCAAGCGCGTCTGCAACGCAGATATATCTGCGAATCCCATAATTAGGTGTGACTAGACTCATATAATGTATAGCTTTAAAACCGTCTTTTATAAAAGAAGGTATTTCTATAGGAGTAATTATTGTTTTGTCCTCCCATCTTCTATGGAGCTCAATCACAGCTTCTCGCACTGGAGTATAAACAAAGTCATCAAAAGCCTTATGATTAGAGATGAGTGTTTCTATGTCGGGTATTTTGAGAGTCACAATAATTATTTATTCAACAGGTTTACATAAAATTAAATTAGCATCACATTCATTCTTACATGAGTTATCACTACATTTTGTAAAATCAATGGCTTTTACATAATATGCTTTGTAGTATGAAAGTTTATTCGGAAGACAAAGATCGGTTTTATTCACACAATCACGGTATTCACACTCTTCCTCAGTAGGGTCACAGGATTGCTCAACGTAATAGTCAAAGTTTTCTAAATAATAATAGTTGAAAAAACTGAAGCTAAAAGCTAGGAGGATGCTTAAAACAAACAATATATTTAGCACAGGATGTTTCTTATCAGTAACTTCTTTTGTCATCATAAACATAGTATACCCAAAAATCAAACAAAAAGAACAAGTAAATACTTAACAATAGAAATACCACCAAATACTATACTAGTCCAACCAACGTTGGCAAGAACTGTCGAAAGCCAAAAAATTCTCCAATCTCTACTAGTCATACCTTTATGCGCCTGTCCTATTTTTCGTAGATATATAGTTGCAAGTAGAGGATCATAGAAAAGTATGATTGTCGTTGCTAGTATGTCACTAGATTTAACAATCTTCTGAAGCCAACCTGGGGCGTCCGAAACCGCAATATCTTTACCTTCCTTAAGTGCTTCAAATCCTAACCAGTCCTTGCCAGTTTTATCATAGAGTTTCAGAAGTCCTATATTTAGTACAACCGAAAGAGGGATCATGATTGCCAGCCCACCAAAAAATCCAAATATAGAGACTGCTGAGGTATAAAGAACAACATCAAAAAACCAGTTAATTATTATTGAAATAGAATGACCACTTCCGATGATCCCTATTTTGTTGAAGAAATTTTTTATTTTAATCTAGCAAATATAACTTTTTTGGAGTTAGTTGTCATCTATGATTTTGAATTCCGTTATAGTTAATCTTAGACTACGTGTCAATTCCTAATAAAAACTAATCAAAAAACAAATACAAAAATGGAGCGATAAGTGCTAGGAATGTGTAAGGGTTCTTCAAAAGGTAAGCATCGATGTATGAAGGTGAGTCATAAATGATATTTCCAGGCAAAAGATTGTAAAAAGCAATGACCGCCAGAGCAAGCATAAAAATAGTCATGAGTACGATACGAAGGAGTCCTCTACCGGTATTTATAAAATATCCAAGAGATATAAACCTAGAGAGAACTTTGTATACAAGAAAAAATATAACTGCAAATAGGGCGAGGTGAACAAAAAAGAATCCTTTGCCAGTAGGTATGATACCGTCTACCCATTTCATCCATACTGCTGGAACGGATGCATATAAAAAAAGTGTTGGGTAAAAAGATAAAATGATTGTGAGTAAATACTGCATGAAGATATTATACCTTCTTCATGTAAGCAAGCCAATAGTTTCTTTTGTATATTCTGCCGTTGAAGTGTGCATAACCTGTTTTCTTCTCAAGCTTCTGTATTAAAAAGTATGGGGTGTATGTCTTTATGAAATCTTCTTTAGTAAAGACACGTTCAGTGAGTTTCATTTCGATATTTATATAAGTGTCATGTTCTTTTCCGGGGCTTTGCTTCAAAAGTTCTTTTACGTTTGCATCGCCGTCTTTACAAAGCGCTCGAACAAAAAAGTATCCACCTGATTTGAGGACTCGGTGTGTTTCTTTGAGATATAACTCTCTTTCTTTTTCATTCAGTGAGTTTGATGAGGTGATATCAAGGATGAGGCCGAATGTTTCGTCTTCACATGGGTACACTTCTCCGATACTTTGTATTTTGTAATCTATCTTCAACAAAGCTTCAGTCGCGCGTTCTTTTGCCATATTTAGTGCTGTCTTTGAAATCTCAAATCCTGTCACCATTACCATGTCTGGCTTGGTACCTACACCTATCATTTCTGCTAAATAGTTTGCATTTCTCCCCGTACCACAGCCAAGATCAAGCACTCGAAGCGTATCAAAAGAAACTTCCTCCTCTTTCTTCAGGAATTTCAGGAAACGCTTCACATCGTTCTGTGGTTCGGACTTTCCCGTCACCAATTTTGGGTTTCTATATTCCCTTTCCCATGCTTCTGTTTGTGGCATATTTTTATTGACAAATTAATAAATAAATATAACATATTTTATGAAACTGACGGTAATGTTGCCGGCTGAAATAAAAAAAAATATGTTCCTCTTCTATAGCTTATATAAAAATGTTGGATTTTTGTTTACGTTAGTAGTGATCATTAGTGGCTGGGCTTCAATCATTAATAGCATATTGTTGAAGTATGATCTGCCCGATTCAACCACATCCTCTATTGTCCTCGGTGGAATCGTTATGACCATCTTCAATATTTACTGGATATGGTCTCTTGTAACAAAGAGCAACACAGAATAACAATAACAATAACAATAACAAAGATTCACAGCCCGTATTATAGTAGCACCACCCGGTTCTACTATGATACGGGACTTTTTATTTATACTCGGCTAAGATGCCCATCTCTCCATCTCTCCATCTCTTCATCTCTCCGATCAAAATCCTTCTTTTTTTAATTCCTCAATATTCTTTCTCGCTTCTCTCGACAACTTTTTTGATAGATCCACCACGATACGCACATACAAATCTCCTCGTCTGCCACGTTCATCTGGTACTCCTTTACCTTTTACTCGCAAAATCTCTCCATTTGAAACTCGTTCAGGAATTTTGAGTGTTAGGTCGCCATCAAGAGTCGGAATGAGATGATCTCCACCAAGAAGTGAGAGTGAGAGTGGAATCTTTGCATCGGTAACAATATTCATTCCCTGCTTTTTGAAGCGTGGGTCCGGAGTAACAAAAATATGCACATGAAGGTCACCTGGTTGACCACCTTCGAGTGGTTCTCCACGTCCTGATACTCGTAAAGAAGAACCATTTTCAACACCTGGAGGAATTTTTAGGTTAATGCGAGAATTACCTCCAGCACGTACCTCTCTTTCAACTCCAAATATAGACTCTTTGAAGGTCATGTCTACATCTACACGAACAGTCTTCCCTTTTCGCACGCGTCCTCCACCAAAAAATGTGCTAAAAATATCTCCCATATCAAACTCAACATTCTGTCCATTGAATCCTCCTTGAAAACCAGAAAAATCGAAGCCACCAAAGTCCTGCGCATTGAAACCTCCTCCTCCTCCTCCACCACCCATGTTCGAGCCGAACTGATCATGTTGCTTTCGCTTCTTTTCATCGCCGAGCACGCTGTAGGCTTCGCTTGCCTCTTTGAACTTTGCATCGTTACCACCTTTTTTATCTGGGTGGTGTTCATGGGCTAATTTTCGAAATGCCTTTTTTATCTCGTCTTGTGACGCGCTTTTGTCGACTCCGAGTATTTTGTAGTAGTCTTTATTGGTCATTGATAGTTTATATATTTAATGATATTTTATTTTCGAAACTGTGGGCAATTATGCCTACAGTAACCAAAGGGCATTAACACATGGCACATTCACCGAAAAACAAGGATTTTACTATGAGCGACGGAGGGCTGACCTTTTTTGGAAGCTTCGGTATAGGGATACTGGGTGCACTAATCCTTTACTTTTTCAGGCCTCAGTCAGATTTCTTCATGTTGGTCTTCTTTGGGTTAGTCCTCGGAATCACCAGCATGTGCTTGATTTATCTTGCGATCACTATGCTCGCCTTTTTCCTTCGTGCGTTTAAGGAAGCTTTCCTGAAAGACAAACCAAAACCCTAGTCTTCAGTCTCCTCAGAACGACCCTGTATCCCTCGCGCGACTTTGTGTCACGCTCGGGTACAGGGTCCTTTTTTATTTATGCTTTTGGTTCTTCTTTACCTTCCTCTTTTACTTCTGCATCACGAACTGGTTCACCTCCTTCATTTTTTGGGGCTTCTCCTGTTGCGCCTGCACCTGCCTCAGATCCCTCAGCCTTCGGAGCTTCAGGTTGGCTCATATACTGACCAACCTTCTGAAGCTCTGTTGAAAGTTCTTCAGTTGCTTTCTTGATTGCATCCAGATCATCTCCTTCTCGAGCCTTCTTCAAGTCTGCTGATTTGTCTTCAATAATTTTCTTCACATCGGCTGGGATTTTTTCCCCACCATCCTTCAAAGATTTTTCTGCAGTGTAGATGAGTTGTTCGGCCATGTTTTTGGCTTCGACAATCTCTTTCTTTTTCTTGTCTGATTCTTCGTTTACTTCTGCATCCTTTTTCATTTTTTCGATATCATCTTTTGAAAGTCCGGATGAAGCCTCGATTCGAATGGTCTGTTCTTTTCCGGTGGCTTTATCTTTTGCTTTTACATTTAGGATACCGTTTGCATCCACATCAAACGCTACTTCGACTTGTGGCATACCACGAGGAGCTGGAGGGATTCCATCCAGAATAAATCGTCCGAGAGTCTTGTTGTCGCTCGCCATTGCGCGGTCTCCCTGCACGATGTTTATCTCTACTGATGTCTGGTTGTCTGCCGCAGTTGAGAAGATCTGTGACTTCGATGTAGGAATTGTTGTGTTTCGTTCAATCAGTTTTGTGGCAACACCTCCCATAGTCTCGATACCAAGCGAAAGCGGGATTACATCCAAAAGAAGAATGTCTTTTACATCTCCCTGAATGATACCAGCCTGAATAGCAGCTCCGAGAGCTACCACTTCATCGGGGTTGATAGACTTGTTAGGTTCCTTGCCGAAGTACCCCTTCACAGCCTCTATAATGGCTGGCATACGGGTCTGACCTCCAACTAGGATAACCTCCTGGATGTCACCAAGCTTGAAAGGAGACGCCTCCATAGCGCGTTTGGTGATTTCGATAGCGCGTTCGATAAATTCGCGAGTAAGCTCTTCAAGCTTTGCTCGTGTAATTTTTATAAGAAGGTGACGAGGACCAGAAGTATCAGATGTAATGAATGGAATATTCACTTCTGTTTCTACAGCAGTTGAAAGTTCGATTTTTGCTTTTTCTGCTGCTTCATCTAGACGTTGTAGAGCAAGAACATCATTTCGAACGTCGATTCCCGACTCCTTTTTGAATTCATCTGCCAGCCAGCCAACAATCTTTTGATCGATGTCTTTTCCTCCAAGGTGTGAGTCTCCGTCTGTTGATTTTACTTCAACAACATCATCACCTACTTCAAGAACAGAGATGTCGAATGTTCCACCTCCGAAGTCGAACACCACGATCTTTTCATCTTTCTTTTTACCGAAACCATACGCAAGAGCTGCGGCTGTAGGCTCGTTGATGATACGCATCACTTCAAGACCAGCAATTTTCCCGGCGTCTTTTGTGGCTTGTCTTTGTGAGTCGTTAAAATATGCAGGTACAGTGATGATAGCTTGAGTGATTTTTTCACCAAGCTTGGCTTCTGCATCGTTCTTTAATTTTGTTAGGATCATCGCTGAAATTTCTTCAGGACGATATGACTTGTCTCCCATCTTTACTTCCACTCCTCCGTTATCTGATTTTGAGACTTCGAAAGGCACGGTTTTTTTGTCCTTCTGAACAGCTGATTCTTCATATGTGTGTCCGATGAAGCGCTTGATACCGTAGACGGTATTCTTTGGGTTTGTTACAGCCTGACGTTTTGCGATAAGACCAACAACACGCTCTCCCGTCTTTGTTTGCGCGATTATAGAAGGAGTTGTTCGTGCACCTTCTGCGTTCTCTAGAATTTTTGGATCTCCAGCCTCCATGACAGCGACTGCACAGTTTGTGGTACCAAGGTCGATACCGATTATTTTAGCCATATAGTTTAAAAGTTAAATAGTAAAATGCTGAGCACAGCTTACTATTTAAAGTTTGGAGCTCGGGGTGATATTGAAGAAAGAAATACGAGTGCTTTGTATGGAGAAACAATTTCTTTTGAAACTGGTTCGATGAAAGTGACTTTATGTAGATCTCTTGGATTTTCAAGAAGGAGTATTGTGTTTGATATAGCCACAGGAGCCTCTATGGACACCATAGAGATGAGTTTAGCCTTTAGAACGCCTCCGACACTGGTTAAGGCAAAACGCGCTAAAAACAGGCCATTTTTGGTGGTTATTTCCCTTTCAACAATTTTGACGTTTTGACTGGTAAGTTGCATGTTTGGCTATTATATCAGAAATATATGCTTGTCAATTTATAAAACAAGTAAGTCAGGATCTGTTTCTGGTTCAGTATAGACACGAACATTTTTTCCTTGAGTGAGACGAACAAATTCATTGCAAAGTTGTTTGTGAAGCAATTTATCCTTTTCCCCACTTACATTTTGGTTTATCATTTCTACCACCTTGTTTATCCTAAGGACTTTTTCAGGGTGTAAAGCAATCAATTCAAGAATCCTGTCAGTTCCCGGATAATCCTTTCGTCTCTCATATCTTTCTTCAATAGGAATAAGGAGTTCATCGGTAATAAGTTCTAACGTGCCGTCTTCATGCACGAATATTTTTAGAAGTTCGTTTGCTGCATCACCAAGCTCTGGTGTATCAGCGTATACATCTTCTTCGCTAATTACCTCTTCACTTATAATGTTATTCATAATTTGTATTATATCTCATACTGCCCTACTTTCACTTGTGGTTCACGGATGATCTTTCCGTTTAGACTATAACCATATCCAACAACTTCGAGTATTTGACCGTCCTCTTCTTTGCGACCAGTTTCAATGACAGCAACTGATTGGTGGTGTGTTGGGTCAAAGATTTCACCTTTTGGATCAATCTTTGTAAGTCCGTGGTTCAAAAGTGTGTTTGTAATCTGGGAGTAGATGTACTCAACCCCTACACGCCAGTTTTTGTCGGCCTTTTCCCATGCTTCTTTATTGGCCATAGCCATGTCGAAAGCATCGAGGGTAGGAATGAGCTCGGAAATGAGATTTGCTTCAGCGTATTTTAGAAGATTTTTTTTGTCTTCTTCGTCGCGCTTTCGTGAGTTGATAAAGTCAGCTTTGTCACGTTGCCAACCATCGAGATATTTTTGTTTTTCTTCCACAGCAATCTTTAACTTCTCTCGAAGCTTCTTCACTACATCGCCATCCTTTTCATCAGCGCCGATTTCTTCGGTGCCGTCTTGCTCGATCACGATGTCGTCATTTTGTTCTTCATCTTGCATATGTTTCTATTTTACAGATTAAACAGCTTCGGTCAAAGGATTGACACCGCCCTAGGATGTGTATAATTTAAGCAAATTTCTTACTGTGTCCATCTGGGCTAGGTATGCAAAATTCGAACACATAATAAATGAAACTTCTCGTTGTTGATGATAATCGCCTCCTATGCCGCTTCTTAACCTCCTATTTGAGATATAAAGGTCACCTAGCTTCCTCTCTCTACGACCCTACAATAGTGAAGAGTTGGCTTGATATGAATACATGTGACGGCGTCATTCTTGAAATCCTCATACCAAAAATGAATGGGATCAAGCTTCTGAAAATGCTACGCTCTGAATATCCCGATCTCCCTATCGTGATGTTTACAAGCCTAGGAAACGATGAGGCCGTAATGACACAGTGCTGTGTGGCTGGTGCTAGTGGCTATGTTTCCAAAAAACTAGGCCCTTCGGAGGCTTATGCCGCAATCATGAGAGCTATCTCACATAGGTCTGTAGCAAATGCTTAAAACCAACACCACCCTACTTTCGAAGGGTGGTGTTTTTTGGTATTAACGCTTTGACCACTGTGGGGCCTTTCTCGCTTTCTTGAGACCGAACTTTCGTCGTTCCTTTGCACGAGGGTCTCGCTTGAGGAAACCTGCCTTCTTGAGTGGGGCTCGCATTTCTCCGTCCATGATGTTCAAAGCTCGAGAGATAGCGTGTCTTACAGCGACAGCCTGAGAAGCAACACCTCCACCGTTTACATGAACAGTAACTTTGAACTTGATCTCTGTTCCAGCAGTCTTGAATGCTTCAGTTGCAATCTTTCGTAGTTCTTCTGTCTTGAAGTGTTCAGCTATTTCTTTTTCGTTTACGATGAAAGAAGCTTTTGAGGATTCAGTTATACGAGCACGAGCAACGGATGTCTTTCGGCGTCCAATTCCTTCGATGTATCGGTCTTTATTCTTTTCGGTAGTTGTTGCCATATAATTATTCGTTGATGGTTAAATTACGAAGCATCTTTGCTCGAAGCTTGTTTGGTGGAAGCATTCCACGAACAGCGATACGAATAGCCTCTTTCATTCCCTTTTTCTTTGTAATAGTCTCGAGGCTAAGCTCTTTTTGTCCTCCTGGGTATCCAGAATATCGCTTGTAGATCTTTGTTCGCTTCTTTGTATCGTCTACGTTTATCAAACCTGCATTGTTTACTTCAACTTTAACATCAGCAAAAGTGTGACGAGTAAAAGTAACGGTATCTTTGCCCATAAGAAAAGATGCAATCTCTGTGGCTACTCGTCCTAGTTTTTTGTTTGTTGCGTCTATTGTTTTCATATATTTATTTCACAAATTCAATGCGAGCCATTTCTGCTGCATCACTCTTTCGGCGAGGCATTTTGATAATACGAGTGTAACCACCAGCTCTTTCTGCATACCGAGGAGCGATAGTTGAGAAAAGCTTTTTCGCTGCATTGCTCTCACCGATTCGTGAGTACACAAGCTTTCGTGAAGCTAGAGTGTCGGACTTTCCCTTTGTGACTAGTTTTTCCATGTGAGGCTGGACTTCCTTTGCTTTTGCAAGAGTAGTAACCATTCCTTCGTGCACCAAAAGAGAGTACATCAAAGACTTCAGTAGCGCCGAACGCTGTTTTCTGTCTCTGCCTAGTGTTCTGTTTTTGTTATGGTGTCTCATGGTATTTTTTAATGTAGTCGCCGTATCTTACTTTAAGGTGATGTCGTTGGCAAGAAGCATCTTCTTTATCTCTTCTACTCCCTTTGATCCAAGACCTTCGATATTTAATATATCCTTGTCTTTCTTTCGGGCAAGACCTCCTACTGTACGAATGTTGGCATTGATAAGAGCATTGATTGTTCGTGATGAAAGGTCGAGAGATTCAATGCGGGTCTTTAGGATATCATCAAAATCCTCTTTGTCTTCAGCCGATGATTTTGAATCTTCTGATGAGGATTCTTCTTCGTCTATAAGAAAGTTGGAAGTCTCTTTGAATCCAACAATTGCCTTAAGTTGGTTGATCATGATTTCAATAGACTTTTCAAGGGCTTTTTTAGGTGTAATTGTTCCGTCTGTTACGATAGCAATCTTTAGTCGGTTGAAATCTGTTCTGTCTCCAACTCGCATGTTTTCAACTTCATAGCTAACACGTTCGATAGGGCTAAAACGTGCATCAAGTGCAATGGCACCAATATCCATCTTATCTTTCTGAAGTACTTCCTTAGGAACATAACCAAGACCTTTTTCGATAGTGATTTCTATATCTAGTTCTGTGTTTTTGTCAGTAATGCTTGCAAGGTGGAGTTCAGGATTAACAATTGATGCCTGTCCAGTTTTTGCGATATCTCCTGCTGTTACATCTTTTACTCCTTTAGCTTTCAAAATAAGAGTCTGAGGTTCATCTGTAATAAGCTCAACACGAACTTTCTTAAGATTTAGAACAAGAGTAAGGATATCCTCTTTAAGACCAGGTATTGTAGTAAACTCATGGCTTGCACCTTTTACTTTTATGGAAGTAATAGCTGCTCCAGGAAGAGAAGATAGAATGATACGTCGAAGAGAGTTTCCGAGAGTGTGACCAAAACCAGGGTAAAGACCGTCTATTTCAAATACACCTCTAGTCTCACCTTCTTCGATGATTTTTGGTTTTGATGGTAGCAATACATGGTAATTAGACATATGTTTTATATTAAAAATTATTACATTAAAAAACCTAACCTCTCTTGTAATACTGGATAACTGTGTCCAAATCAAACAAAAGCACTTCTCCTTCTAACTTTGGTGTTCCTTGAACTGTCCAACATCCTTTTTCCGCATCATATGCCATCCATACGGGAACTTCTTTTGCTTTTGACTTTTCACCAATATCATTAAAAACTGGCTTCTTTTTGCTTCCCTCTCGAATGCTAATCACATCACCTTTTTCCAAGTGATAAGAAGGGATAGTCACCTTCTTGCCATTAACCTGGATGTGGCCGTGAGAAACAAGCTGACGAGCAAAGGCTCGAGTAGAACCAAGACCAGCACGAGCAACTGCGTTATCTAGACGAGTTTCAAGAGCAATGAATAGGTGTTCGTGAGGCTTGGTGATCTTGCTGTCGATGATCTTCTTAACATAGTTCTTGAACTGCTTTTCAGAAACACCGTAGGTAAATCGAGCCTTCTGCTTTTCTTTAAGCTGGATAGCAAAGTTTGTTCCACCACCGAATCCTCCTCGTCCTTTTTTCACTACCTTTTTAGACTCAGAAAGTTTGTACTTCTGGGTCTGTGTTTTCTCGAAGATGGGTGCTCCGAGTCGACGTGCTATTTTGTATTTTGGTCCGTGTATCATGTGATATTAAAAAATTAAACTAAACTCGTCTTGGCTTCTTAGGACGAGGACCGTTGTGGGGAACCGGTGTCACATCCTTGATATTGTTAATGACTATCCCTTTAGACACAAAACCACGAATTGCTGATTCACGGCCTGATCCTACGCCTTTTACTACAACATTTACCTCTTTCATACCGATAATCTGAGCCTTTGCCCCTAGAGTTTCGCCGATTTTTGCGGCTGCAAATGGAGTACCTTTCTTTGCTCCCTTAAAACCGATGGCACCTGAAGTAGACCAAGCAAGAGTGTTTCCTTTCATATCGGCAAGAACAACTTTGGTGTTGTTATAAGTAGACTGTACGTAAAGAGTACCGCTTTCTACGCGTTTCTTTGAAGATGCTGAGACAGTATTAACTGCCTTCTCACTTCCCTCACCTGTTTTTACGATTCTCTTTTTTCCCATATGTTTATTAATTGATTATGTCTTTGATTCCTTTCTTCGTCCGCTACCCATAGTCTTCTTTGTTCCCTTGAGTGTTCGCGCGTTTGTTTTTGTACGCTGACCTCGGGCTGGTAGGCGCTTGGTGTGGCGTGATCCTCGGTATGATTTGATATCTTTCAGACGCTTGATGTTTCCAGATACTTCTCGCTTGAGATCCGCTTCAATTTTGTATTTCTCAACAATTGCTCGGATTGTGTTTTCCTCTTCTGGAGTAAGTTCTTTTGACTTTTTTCCGTAAGGTACTTTTGCTGCATCCAGGATAGTGTGAGCACGAGGGCGACCGATACCAAAAAGAGCAGTGAGACCAATCTCAAGTCGTTTTTCGTCTGGAATTGTGATACCTAGGATACGCATAAATTAAGTGATTTTGATTAAAAATAAATTATCCCTGTCGCTGTTTGTGGCGAGGGTTTGATTTGCAAGTTACATAGACGTAACCCTTACGTCTTACGACCTTGCATTTTGCGCATATTTTTTTGACTGATGCCTTTACTTTCATAAAATTAACGTAAGTACAAACCTAACATATACCCCTTTCTTTGTAAAGGAATTAAAGCCTTCTAACCAGTCTACTTTTGCCATCGTAGGGGTTTAGCTCTACTTCCACCTTGTCCCCGACCATGACACGGATGCGATTAATCTTCATTTTACCACTTAAATACGTATGAATAACCTTGCCCTCTTCAAGGAGGACTTTGAATTCTGTATTAGGCAAAGCTTCAGTAACACTGCCAGTAACTTTGTTCGGTTCATTCATCTGATTAAATGATTGTACGGCATTATGACTATTTTGTCACTACAATACTTATACTATCTGGGTTTTTTGGTAAGGATCTAAGCCAAAAAGGATGTGTCGTATAGGCTACGCTTGTGATTTCTGGATACGTACTCAAAATAGACTTGATTTGATTTTTAGGTTTACCTGCCAAGACTTGCTTTAAAGCATATTCATCGAATGATTGGCCTGTAGTAAGTTCCCCTGAGAATTTAAGTGATAGAACAGGGTTACTAATGAAAGAATTAACACTATTACTATTTGCAATTGTAAGAACTAATGATTCAAGATTATCAAAGTGATATTTCTCACCTTCACGACTTGTAGTGATTATTTGCTCAACTTTTGAACGTTCAAAAATAAGTCCTTCTAGGGTAAGTTTGCCCGTAACTGTAGCTTTGTTAGTTGTAGAAGGTGTGACCTCATAGGTGTATGAGGTATTGATTCCTTCCTTAAAAAATACGTAGTTGTCTGCCTTTTGGCTTTGAATCTCTGCAATTAATTGAGTAGTAAGGGTTTGTTTTAATTCATCATTTGCGACTTTAAGGTCTGCTGAAGAAACCTGAGGCATTGAACCAGAAAATCCTCCAGACATTATGGTTTTTGACCGCGCGTAGAATGCTTGATACTTAGGTGATCCCTTAAAACCAAGGATAGTAAAATCTGTTTTATCGATATTATATTTTGTTCCAGTCTGATCTGCACTTACAACCGCCTCTATGCTCCCTGGAACAGTCTGTCCACCTACTTTAGAGACTCCTGGGACTGTCACGTCCTTGTCTAGTTTATATATGAGACCATCAGATGTCTCGAATCTTGTTGAGGCTACTAGAGCCTGGGTGGAAGTGTTGAAATTATTGTAAATAACAATTGTACCTGATGCTTTTTTATCTACTTTTAATGGAGCTCCGGTTGCAATGACTTCTTTAGTAGATTGTTTTTGTAGTGGTAATACTTTATATGGGAGAGTGCCTGTCGCTTGCGATGTTTCAGATATTGAAGGTGTAGTGAAATTTACTGAAACCATCTCGCTTTTAAGTGCGATTGTGACCTTTCCGCTATGAAAGAAAAATACCGAACCCACTACAACTAAAATAAGGATGATGAAAGTAGTGACCCAGATTGGAAACCTAGAAGATGGAGATCTTCTAACGGGCTTACGCACATTTGGAGTATGGTTATGTTCTGCTCTGAACTCTGCTGTCTCTTCTAGCAACTCATCAATTTTATTTGGTAATTTTTCTCGTAATGGTATATCACGGATACTTCTCTTGTGACTGCGTCTTACGTGTGATGTTTCTGGTGGAATAATATCGTCAAAGGAATTTTTTTGCTTCATATTTTTATTATACTACTCATACTTTTAACTTCAAATCCTTTTTCAGTAAAACAAGTTGAGTGGTAACACTCATTTCTAAAAATATTTTCAAAAACTTGTTGGAAAGTTGGAGCAACAAGGAGATATACATCAGTTGGTAGACATATTCCCTCCGAAAGTTTTGACAAAGCCTTACCCATTTCACTGTCCATTGTTACCTGGAAAGACTTAATTATTGATTCAAGATTAGGAGTAGGCTTACCTTCGAGAGCTGTAGTTGCTTCGTCTATTCCAACTGATAAACCCTTTTGTATATGCTCTAAAACATGATGTGTGCCAATCGGGATTGTAATGGTTTGGAAAAAACCACCATTTTTTCTTATAGATAAATCTGTTGAGTGTTCATACACAGAGCATGTAATAAAATCTTCCTTTTTTGTAACCTTATATACACTTTCAATTAAGTGATACGCAAATGATGAGAAGGTTATTTGGCCCTTAAAATGTTTTTTAAATTCTTTTGGTAGTGCAGCAAAAAAAATAGACAAAGAAATATCAGTGACTTTCTGTTTTTTTAGTTCCTTTACTGTATAACCGTTCAGGATGTTTACTAAAACCCTGTTTTGCACTATTTCGAGCTGTTTATCCTTATATTCATCTAAGAAGGAAAGCATAGCCTTTTCCGTGAGAAGATCCTGCATTTTTTTATTAGTAATAAAAGGAACTGCATTACTGTAGTGCAGTGTCTGTGTGCTTGTTGTAAGCCTGCTTCCTGAAAGCAAGCACTCGACTTGAGTTTTTTTGTTTTGATCGATAATAGGATTTATAAGTTTAAATGCTTCATCGTCCGTAGAAAAAGTTTCTTTCAAAAGAACTTTTCCTTTTTTTGTAAAAAGAACTGAGTTGTCTGTAATGAGCAAACGCAAATTATCCATATATTTGTATTATATAGAATCCTTGCAACTATTCTAGTACTGCTTTGATACGTCTTACACCTTGAGAAACTGCTTCTTCTTTTGCGATTTTAAAATGTCCTATCTCCGAAGTGTTGGAAACATGGGGTCCACCACAAAATTCTTGGCTAAAATAACCGTCCTTTTCATTTCCGATTGAATATACCTTCACAATATCTCCGTATTTGTCACCGAACGCGTGAACGGCCCCTATCTTTTCGGCTTCCTCTTTCGGCATTTCCTTAAATGTTACAGGATGAGCCTCTTTAATTTTTTTATTCACTAAGTCTTCAACTTTCTTTTTTTCCTCATCTGTCATTTTTTGTGTGTGAGAAAAATCAAAACGCATTCTTTCGGAAGTGATATTACTTCCCTTTTGTGATATGTGAGTTCCAAGAATTTCTCGTAGTGCTGCATTCAAAAGGTGCGTCGCTGTGTGATACTTGGTCTCCATTTCTCCTGTTCCTGAGAGTCCGCCTTTGAATTTTTGTTCAGAACCAGAGCGAGAAAGGTCTTGGTGCTTCTTGAACTCTTCTTCAAAACCTTTTTCATCTACTTTAATTCCCTTTTCCTTTGCCAGTTCTTTAGTGAGGTCTAGCGGGAAACCATATGATGACAAAAGAAGAAAGGCTTCTTCTCCAGAAATGTCTTTTAATGCCATTCTTTCGAATTCTTTAATACCCTTTTCCAAAGTAGATCTAAATTTGCTCTCTTCTTTGTCTATCTCTGTCTTTATATGTTCTTTTTGTGTGATGAGGAGTGGGTAAGCATCTTTGTATTCAGTAACAACTGTATCTGCAATCCAGAAAAGTGACCCATGCTTCATATTAAGAGTGTCTGCATAGCGAACAGCACGGCGAAGAAGACGTCTAAGCACATATCCTTGGTCTTTATTTCCAGGAAGAACCCCATCTCCAATAAGAAATACAGATGCGCGCAAATGGTCTGCAATAATACGCTTCGCTTTTATGCTTTCTGTGCTTTCAATTGTAGTGAACTCCTCAATCTTTTTTATAATCGGCTGAAAAAGATCAGTATCAAAAATATTATCTTTATTCTGAAGTACCATTGTGATGCGCTCAAAACCAGAACCTGTATCAACATTCTTTTTGTCTAGCTTTCCGACTACCTTTCCATCTTTTTTCACATACTCCATGAAAACATCGTTCCATATCTCTACAACTTTTTGTTCATCATCGGCTTTTAGATATTCTTCCAGGGACATATCACCCAAACCTTGTTTTGTGAGGTCATAGAACATTTCTGTATCAGGTCCACATGGTCCATTGTCACCGGGGCTCCACCAGTTTTTGTCGGCAGGACGATAATAAATACGGTTCTCTGGTATTAATTTTTTCCAAATGTCAGCAGCTTCTTCATCGCGAGGGGCGTTTTCGTCACCTTCAAAAACAGTCACATAAAGACGATTTGGATCCAGTCCGAAACCCTCTTCTTTTGAGGTGAGAAGCTCGTAACTCCACTTGATTGCGTCTTCTTTGAAATAGTCACCCAGTGACCAGTTTCCCATCATTTCAAAAAAGGTGGCGTGTGTATTGTCACCGATATCATCAATATCTCCAGTGCGAACACATTTTTGGAAATTCACCAGTCGTGTTCCAAGTGGGTGCTTTTCTCCTAGAAGGTATGGAACCAGAGGTTGCATACCTGCAGTGTTAAAAAGCACTGAAGGATCATTTTCAGGAACCAATGAAGCAGATGGAAGCACAGCATGTCCGCGCTTTTCGAAAAAAGATATAAAGCGCTTACGGATTTCGGATGAATTCATAGTTTGTAATGTAGCATTTTTAACCTCGCGTATCAAAACTAATCTTTTTATAGCTTTTATGCCTTATATTCCTCCTAAACATTGCTGAAAACTATTTAGTAAGTTTTTCTAATGTTTTTATGTCATCTTCTATCACTTTAAGACCTTCCTCCCAGAATTTTGGATCTGAAACATTAATATCAATCTCTTCAAAAATATCACGCGGACTTTTAGAACATCCCGCAGAGAGAAAAGTTTTAATCTTATGAAGATATGATGCATCTTTTTGATACTTGCTGTAAAGAGCTTTACTGACAAGACATCCGAAAGAATATGAATATACATAGAAGAAGTTACGAATATGACTCCAGTTCACAAAAAAGTAACCGTCTTCATCTGTCATTTCCATGATAGGGCCAAGGTATGCTTTCATATGTTTGTTTAGAGTTTTACCGATTTCTTCTTTTGATAGAAACCCTTTAGCTCTAATTTCTTTATGGAGTTCATTCTCAAAATTAAAACAAGCAATTTGTCTGAATATTGTAGAGATATCATCATTTATCTTATTATGCAGTGCGATTATTTGTTCATTCTTAGATAAGGTTTTGAAGAGTTCATTAAAAACTACCTGTTCAAAAAAAGTACTAGCAACTTCTGCAACAGCCGTAGAAACACCCTGGTACATTGGTTTTTGATCTTTTGAATATTCAAAATGAATTGCATGACCCATTTCGTGTGCCAGTGTCATTACTGATCGCATTTCCGGAACATTATTTAGAAGAACTAGGGTTGGAGTATCAACATTTGCTGAACAATATGCACCACCAGTTTTACCTTTTTTTGGATATACATCGATTTGCCCGTTCGATAGCATGTCATGAAATACATCTTTGAAATCATGATCCATGGCTTCGAAAGCTTTACTTACAATTTCAAGACCCTCTTCGAATATAATTTTTTTATCTGTTTTTCCAATTCCTGCACTACGATCTGCATATGATAATTTTTCCTGCTTCAGGAGTCTCGCTTTTAGTTTGTAGAATCGATGACTTATCTTAAAACCTTTAGTCACCGTATCCACAAGTGTTTTTACCATCACTTCATCTGTCTCATGAGAAAGAAGGGTTGCATCGTATGGGTTTTTAAAACCACGAAGTTCATCATTAATTTTTTTGTCTATATAAACGGCGTTTACTTCTGCTTCCGCAAAATCACTAATTGATTTTAGAATATTCATCACTAATTTATGTAGAGCGTGGCGATCCCTTGTCGGAAGTGACGGAACAATAGACATAGCCTCAGCGATAGGAAGTTCTTTTCCCTTCCACAATATGGTTTGTTTGCTGAGGATTTTGTCTTGGCCTGCCATCCACATCTGTCTTGAAGTTTGTGATTTTAAGGACATTATCTTCTCCTCAGCTTCAGAAAGATTGTATTTTGAAAGTTTAAAAACATTTTCAAGAAAATACTTAAAATGAGTTAGCTTTTCTGAAGACAAAAATTTCTTTTGAAGTGTTTCAGGAATTTTGGCAAGCTTAAGTTCAAAAAATATAATTTTATTTGATGCGTTAGTTAAGCGTCCAGTCATTCTATTTATCTCTGCTTCAGCTTTTTTATCTAAAGCATTTAGATCTTTGACATAATAAAAATACATAATAGCGCGACTACCAGAAGAATCTCCTAAGAGTTTTTCGTAATCACCGAGTGCTGTGGCAAGAGTACTTTCATCTTTAGTAAAATCTACGCCACTGTATTTATTGGCAAAAATATCATTTAGTTTCTCGCATTTTTTGAGGTCAGCTTCGATTGCTTCGTCCGTATGAGATTTATAAAAGAGTTTCAGATCCCAATCTGTTTTTTGTTTTATTTTCATGGCACGAGTATAGCACCTATTTTGACTTACCTTTTAGTTTGGCAGCTGCTTGGATAATGGCTTCTGCTGCTTTTTTTCTGTATGCACAATACTCACAAGTTTCCCTGGCGATAGGAACTTTGTCGTCCATGAGGCATTGCTTAATGAGTCCTAGTGTTTTTTCAATCCAATCTGTATTTCCGGTATATGGAATAACTTTAATATCAAACTCAAGTCGCGCATCAAAAGCCTCACGGTCACGCTTGCCGTTTGCATACACAAAATATCCAGTATCTGATACTTTGAAGCCGTTTTGCTTCAAAAGCCACTGGTACACTTCCATTTGTCGCTTGTATCCATCTTGCCAATCTGCATCCAGGCTTACTTCAGTGTCTTTACTTGTTGCTTTGTAGTCTACAACAATAAGTTCCCCTGCTGGATTGATCCATACATCATCTACCGCTCCAAAAATAAGAAGATTTGTTTTTTCATTCAGAGACTGCACACCGACAAAATTTTCTCGCCATACGTCCATGTCTTTGTGTGTGAAAGGAATTGCATCGACACCGTATGAAGTCATCAAAGGATGCGCAGATTTTGCTTTGCGGTGTGTGTCGAATTCTTTTTTCAGAAGAAGGTCGACTGCGCTGTTTAGATTAAAAGGAAAACCTTGTGGTCTACCAACACCGAGACGACGATCCAAATAAAAACAACGAGGGCACTCGATATAAAGGTCTATTTTAGAACGAGAAAGTTTGAAGGGTGTACCCTCGCCGTTCACCTCGGGTTCAAAAAGCTTCTTTTTGTATGTGGAATTCCATGCCATTTAAAGATTGTATCACACAAAAAAACCAGTGGTGTAGTACACCACTGGTTTGAGATATTATCGAATAAATCAGTACGTTTCGTAGAGGGAAATCTTTTCAATTTCAGTTGCGGGCCTTTCTCGGGTATCGCCTACTGGTGAAAAGCCATGCTTTTCCATGTTGTTTAGAATAGTACTAATCAAATAAATTATCTCATCACTGGTTGTTAAGTGTGGCTTTGAAAAAAGCGTGGTTTCATCAATACATAGTGACGTACTGACCCATTGCATTCTTTCCCCAGCTTCACCTTTAATAACCAGCATTGGAGTCATCTTGATTGAGCTTGGTAAACTCTGCACATTGTTGTGCAGATTTATCGTCATTATGGAGCCGATTTTAACAGGTTCAACTAAGATTTTTTCAAAGACTTGTTCCACTGCAATTATTTTGGTTTTTACACCCCACTTAATCACCCAGAATGAATGCTTCCCGTCGGGTACATTCAGAAAAATCACCACATTTACTGTCAGTTTAGTTTTCATGCTAGCTTTCTCCTAAGTTAAGGGTTGCACTAACTAGTTTCGTGATAAGTATACAAAGTATTGTATAATCTACAAATGCATGATTTGGTTAAAAAATTAACAGCTACCGAGCTTTCAACTCTTAAAAAACTTTCTTCTCCAAAAAAAATTCAGGATTTTCTCGACACCCTCCCTATTAATCACGAAAAAAGCGGTGAGACTTACATGTCAGTCCGACGCGTTCTTCGAGAGAAAAAGGCTCATTGTTTTGAAGGGGCGCTTTTAGCAGCTCTTGCTCTGTATGTGCATGGCGAGCTACCACTTTTGTTAGACCTCTCTACTACATCAAAAGATATTGATCATGTGGTCGCTATTTATAAGAAGAACGGATACTGGGGAGCAATTTCAAAGACGAATCACTATTGCTTACGCTTTCGTGATCCTGTATACAAGACTATTCGTGAACTAGCAGTCTCTTACTTTCATGAATATTTTTTAAATAAAACTGGAGAGAAAACTTTGCGTTCATACTCTAAAATTTTTGATCTTAGGAAATATGTAAATAAAAAAGGAATGGATTGGGTTAGTTCTGAAGAAGATGTTACGGCTCTTGTCGATGCGCTTGAAGATAGTCCACACCTCCCTATTTTTCCTAAGGAAAACTTGAAGTTTCTCAGAAAGGCCGATAAAACCGAGAGAAAAGCTGGGTTGATAGTGGAATGGAAAAAATAAATTATTATTCAATTGTTCCCCCACCGACACAGATATCTTCATCGTAAACAACAATACTCTGACCAGAAGATAAAATATCTTTTGAATCTAAAAAATGAACTCTTGCTTGATTATTCGAGTAGGAATTAATCTTAACATTATGTAGTGTTCCTCTATATCTCACACGAGCTTTATATATTTTATTATTATCGACAGTATCTACAATCCAATTATTATCTTTAATGAGGCAATCTTGTTTTTTAATATGCTCAGACTGTTCATCACTATTTATATTAATTTTATTACTGGAAACTGTAAGAGTGTTTCTAGCGTTATCCTTTGAAATTACAAAATATGGTTCATCTTTTGAAGTCTTTTTTGTAATAGTGAAGCCATGTCTTTCACCTAGAGTATAAAAAAGAGCTCCCTCATGTTCTCCAATCACTTCGCGTGCTTCATTTAGTACATCTCCAGGTTTTTCATCAATGTAATGCTTCAAAAAATCTTTCATATCAATCTTCCCCACAAAACAAAGACCCTGGCTGTCCTTCTTTCCAGCATTTGGTAATTTATATTTTTTTGCGAGGACTCGAACCTCTGGTTTGGGAATATCTCCAACAGGAAAAAGTGTTTTGGAAAGTTTTTCTTTTGTAAGTGTCCACAAAAAATACGACTGATCTTTATTGTCATCTCGTCCTTTCAAGAGAAAAATATTTTGTTGACTAGGTTGGCTAAGATGCCCATCTATAAGTCGGCTAAGATGCCCATCTATGCGGGCATAGTGACCTGTTGCCACAAAATCTGCTCCCTGTTTCATTGCCCAATCAAAAAATCCACCAAACTTCACATAACGATTGCACATCACATCAGGGTTTGGAGTTCTACCTTCTTTATATTCACGTATCATATAATCCACCACTTCTTTTTTATATTCTTTTTCAAGGTCTAGTGTGATTAAAGGAATATTAAGATGTGCTGCCACACGCATTGCATCACGCCGTTCTTCCTTCCAGTTACATGGTAAAAAGTCCGGTTGCCAGACTTTTATAAACACTCCAATAACCTCAAAACCTTGGTCTTTTAGAAGCGCAGCAGAAACAGAAGAATCTACCCCGCCGGACATTCCGACGTATACTTTTTGTTTTTTATTTGGATTATTTGTCTTCATTTAAAATTAGTTTTTTAATATTATCACATTCTTTACTTTTACCAAAGTATATGATAACGTTTGTGTCAAGACTGCCTTTAGGCTTTCGAAACTTGAAACAAAACAAAAAAAACGAAAGGTAATTATGAAAAATAGTTTAATCGTCGGTTTGGTTTTGGTTTACTGCACATTTTGTGCAATGGTGGCCCCTGCCGCTGTTCTAATTGAACCGGTTCAAGGTTCAACTCGGTTATATTCAGGTTCACCTGGTTATGCGGACACTGTAGTTTTCACCATAACAGTAGATTTGAAGGCCATAAACAACGGCATTAGAGTAACAAAATTGTCAGGGTTAACAATGGACTACATAGGAATGAGTTACGGCAACATAATGCAGCTGAGCAGTGTCATTAGTAGTAATGCAAACCTTGTTGCAGATTATGAGTTCGACGTTCCGAACGGTCAGACTAGAAGGTTCAGTCTTGTAACGACTGTCCAAACTCTATCGCCAGGACTCTTGTCTTCATATTTAATGGGACTGGTCTGGAGAGATACTCCGAGCGGTATTACGGATGTAAATACTATCTATTTTGGGAAAAAAGTTTTTGCCACACCAGAGGCAGAGATTAGGAACCCATTCATCACGCCAGAGCCGACATCAACGGCACTCCTTGCCATTGGAGCAATCGGCTTACTAGTTCGTCGAAAAAGAATTACTAGTTCGTGTTGATTTTGTCTGACCGTGCACACTCTTAACTGAGTGGCGCACGGTCTTTTTTATCTAAGTTTATATAGGTCTATCTAAGATACTTTGCAATATTAACTTTATGCTCCTCAAAATTAGTAGCGTAGTGCATCAAACTATCTTTTCCAGTTAAGTAATACAAATATTTTGTTTCTGTTGGATAAAGTGCTGCCTCAAGAGTAATTAAACCAGGGTTTGAAATCGGTTCAGGTGGCAATCCCCTATTTTCATATGTCCATTTAGACACATCAACCTGAAGAGCCATACCTATGCTCAATCTTTTCCAAAGAATTCCTGAAATTATTTTAAAATCTTCTGGTGTCTTTGCCTCTTCTTCAAGAATCGATGCCATCTTTACAATATCACTCCACTCTTTACCTTCAGTTAGCACCTGAGATTGTAGTTTGCGTACATGATAGTCAAAAGAATCAGTTAATTTTGTAAGTATTTTTTCGGTTGAAGTAGAAAGAAGGTAGTATGTTTCAGGAAAAAGATATCCCTGTTTTCCCTCAGCTTCCCTCTGAAACTTTTTACTATCAAAAGATGGAAAAACCCCTTCGATAGCATTTGCAACTTGCTCATTTGTAGAACCCTCGGGTATTGTCACTTTTTTTTGTTCCATTGCAAAACCACCACTCGTAATTCGTGAGGCTATTTTATATACACTCTCTCTTTCTTCAAATAGATAGTTTCCTGGCACAAGAGCTCCTGCAGTTCCGCGCAATTTTAGTACCACTCGAAGCACGAAAGCGGAGCGTACCACACCTGTTGCCTCAAGTTTTCCAGCTATTTCCACAGGTACAGTACCTTCAGCAAGAAAAACTTCTTGAGGTGCATAACTCGCAGGGTAAGACACCCACAAAAAAAACGCACAGGAAAAAATAAGTAGTGCAAAAATTGTGGAAACAATAACTCTTCGTATTGGAGAATGATAATGCTGATACATTTTTATATTGGAAGATTTGAAGGTGCGTCTGCCTTACGTGAAGCAATACGAGTAAAGTTAGGAGTTTTTGAAACTTTACCTGGGAAGTGGTAGATTGTCGCCAATTCCTCTGCACTTAAAATAAATTCGCCACCACGATCTCCTGGATTATATAGAGGCTTAAAGAAACTTCGTTCTTGGTATCCCTTTAGGATTTTTTCTTTCTTAGCTCGTAATCTACCCCCAAAGACATCCTGCCATGGATAGTCAAAGCCAGTTGTCTTGTCTGGCTTAAAACCATTTAGATCATTAGAGCCGTATTGGCGAAGTGAACCCACAAGTCCTCCTTGGTTTCCTTTATTGTATACATCATTATTTGCGAGATATATTGCACGAATACCCGTATCAAAAGGTGCTTTAGCAATACTTTTTTCAATTGCTTCGATGTTTTTTTGTTCTCCCTTTGTCATTTTGTCCATCACTTCACCATCTCCCTTATCCCTTTTCATCTTCTTTTTAATTTCGTCTTTTGCGAAATGCTTCCAATCAGTCTTTTCAAACCATGTTCCAGGTTTTTTAAACTCTTCCCTGTGGGCCCTAATCAAAATCTGTATCCACATCTGTTCTCCCGCACCAAGCGAACCTAGAAGTTCGATAACGGGTGTGATGGGGTCAATTTTTAATTCTTCTTTTGGATCCTTGTCTAAACCGTAATCTACGTATGTTTTGATAGGATAAAAACTTTCTTTAGTTTTAGTAAAATATGTACCCCATAAATCCATTTTAGATTGATCGAGAGTTATTCCTTTGGTGTAGTCTTCTATTTCGGCTATTTCTACATCTGGGTATTGGCTATACAACTGTGTCTCTATAATTTTTTTAAGCTCTTTACGTGACCAAATAAAGAAATGCACCTGACCCTCAATAGAAACCATCTCCAAGGAAAACCAAGCACGCATTCCTCCTTTCACAAATTTGTCATACCAGTTTCCTTCTCCACTAGTCTGATATAGAGCATTCATAAAGACCTCCATAGCAACCGGAGATTTTGTAATTTCTTTTGGTAAGCGAAATTCAAGCAGGATGTGTTGCTTTTCAGATAAAAATTTATGTCTCGCATATTTTACCCAATATTTCCAAAAAAAATATCCAAGAATAAAAGGTACGAAAATAACAAGAAGAATATAAAGAGCATAGAATGTTCGAATAATGAGCTCTGTTGAAACTTCACTCAATGTTTCTGTCATGCTTTAACTATACCACAGAATATTTTCCGTCTTTAGTTTTTTTGAAGAATTTTGGGTTCTGAAGATTTACTAAAATAGTATTTTCTTTGACATATCGTTCCTTTAGAACCTTTTCTATGACCTGATCCTTCGTAAGTGGTCCAGCCTTTTCAATAACTTTCTTAATAACATCCTTAACAACACCTGAGATATATCCCCATTCTGATAGAGCGTATAGACCACGTCCTACAAGTACAAAGCGACTGTCTTTGATGAGTTCGTTGTGAGTGGTTGCAGGGTGTGCCTTTTTGTTGAATAAATCAGCAATAAGTTTAGCAATATCACGAAAGTGAATAGGTGAACCGTGTTTTCTCATAGCAAGAAAAGCATAATCACGAATTCCTTTTGCACGGACATTAGATGATGAAGTAAGACCCCATTCACCGAGTGGGTTCTTGGCTAGATTTTTTGAAATAGATAACCATCGTTTAAGAACTTCTTCGCTCTTATATTCTTCGGAAACATCTTTTAGATATTCCAAAAATTGAGTGATGAGTTCTGATTCGGAAACAAGATCATCATCAGAAAGGGTTGCGTATAATTTACGAAGAGATTCGTGCACCTTTTTTGAAAGCTCTGGCTCTACATACCAACGGTGTTTAAATTCATCATCTTCACGTTCCTTACGAAAAGCATCGCCTAATACAAGGAGAAAGTTAATGTGGTTCTGAGTTGCTTTGTCTTTTGTGACATGGTTAAGAAAATCTTCTTCAGAGACAATACCACCTGCAGCTTTAAGTGTCTTTTCAAGCTCTTCAAAAGCAGTTTTTTCTTTTTTAAAATCCTCTGATTTTCGGATATTTGAAAGAGCAGCGTTCTCAATTTGTCTAACACGTTCACGTGTGATGTGGTACATGTCTCCAATAGCTTCAAGGGTCATACGCTTGTTGTCAGTACCTAGACCGTATCTGTTAACGATGACTTCCTTGGTACGAGACTGCAAAGCGTTGATGAGGCGTTTTGTGACTTGTTTTGGTTTAAAACTGATTAATGCCATAAATGTTATATTATTTGTATCATGCGTCCTGCTATTAGTCAATAATAAGGTTCAGGATACGGTTTTTGACCCAAATCACCCTTTTAATAGGTTTATCTTCTACCCACTTTTGTACCCCTGGAAGCTCAAGAACGGCCTTTACCACGGCATCTTCTGTTAAATCCTTCATGGTGGTTAACACTTCCCTTGTCTTTCCGTTCACTTGCACAGCAATATTTACAACATCATCAATTATCTTCGAAGAATCATGAACTGGCCATGACTCAAGATGAATACTTGTATCATGACCGCACTCCTGCCAAAGCTCTTCGGCAACATGTGGTGCAAAAGGAGCAAGAAGTTTAAGAAGAATTTCAAAATCTTCTCTTGCTACCTCTTCTTCTTTTTCTAGATCATTCACAAGAATCATAAGTGTAGAAACTGCTGTATTAAACTTTAGTAATTCAATATCCTCTGTAACCTTCTTAATTGTCTTGTGGACCATTGACTCATACGCTGTTTTTTTAGCACCTTCGTGTATTTTTTTGCTTAGACGCCATACTTTTTCTATGAACCGTCGAGTCCCTACAACACCGTTTGTATTCCACGAAATAGCCTGATCAAAAGGACCCATAAACATTTCGTAAAGGCGCATAGAATCTGCACCAAAAGTATCCACCATCTCGTCTGGGTTAATAACATTTCCCCACCGTTTAGACATCTTCCGACCATCTGAGGCCATGATAAGACCGACCGACTGAAGTTTTTTAAAAGGTTCGATGGTTGATACAACGCCGATATCATAAAGGAATTTGTGCCAAAAACGCGCGTATATAAGGTGACGTGTGGCGTGTTCTGCTCCACCTACATACAGGTCGACAGAGTTCCAATATTTTTCGCGTGAGGGATCTACAAGTTTAGAATCATTGTGAGGATCCATGTATCGCAAGTAATACCAAGATGAACCTGCCCACTGTGGCATAGTGTTTGTTTCTCGACGATATTTTACTCCGTCAATCTCGACATTTACCCATTCAGAAATATTTGCAAGTGGTGACTCGCCATTGTCGGTGGGTTCGTATTGCTCAACCAGCGGAAGCTCAAGTGGAAGATCATTGGGAGAGATGGGAGAGATGGGCATCTTAGCAGACAGAGCAGAGTCCTCACTCACACCCACACGATGAAGTACGGGGATCGGCTCGCCCCAATAGCGCTGGCGAGAAAAAACCCATTCGCGGAGTTTATATTTTACAACTTTCTTACCAAACTTTTTGATAATTTCCTCCTTATCTTCTAAAATAATTTCTTTAGTTGGTAGATTGTATACTTTAGCAAACTGAGCATCCCTCTCATCATACGCAGGCACTGCCATCACAGCTCCAGTTCCATAATCCGAAAGCACATAGTCGGCAACCCAAACAGGAACTGCCTCACCAGTTGCTGGATTAATTACTCTGACATCTTTCATCTCCACGCCAGTCTTTTCTTTGGTTGCATCTGTGCGATCAATCTCTGTTTTTGTCTTTGCGGATTCGATATAAGCCTGAACTTCATCTTTATTTGATGCTTTCTCGAGTAATTCTTGAACAATTTTTGCTTCAGGAGCAAGAACAATATAAGTAACACCAAAAAGCGTGTCTGCTCGTGTAGTGAAGACTGTTACAATGCCAGACATGGTAGGGGTGCTAAGATGCCCATCTATCACAAAATTAATTTCTGCACCTTCGCTTCTTCCAATCCAATTTCTCTGACTTTCCTTTATAGATTCAGGCCAGTCAAGAAGTGGCTTCCCTTCAGCATCTTTTGCATCCAAATCTGCGAGTAGTCGATCAGCATATTCTGTAATCTTCAAAACCCACTGCTTCATAAGGCGCTTTTCCACTACCGCACCACAACGTTCACATTTGCCGTCTTCAATATCTTCATTTGAAAGGCCGGTCTTGTCGACAGGACACCAGTTTATAGGCTCATACCGCTCTTCTGCTAAACCCTTTTCAAGAAGTTTCAAAAAAATCCATTGTGTCCATTTGTAATACTTTGGATCAGTTGTGTTTACCTCGCGAGACCAGTCATAGTCGAAACCAAGTATTTCTAGTTGTTTTTTATAACGAGCAACATTCTTTTCTACTGCAGCCACGGGATTAACTTTCATTTTAATGGCGTATTGCTCAGCAGGAAGACCGAAAGCATCAAAACCCATCGGGTGAAGAACATTAAAACCCTGCATACGCTTCATTCGTGACACAACGTCTGTGGCGATGTATCCCTTGGGGTGTCCCACATGTAGTCCCTCACCAGATGGATATGGGAACATATCAAGTACATAATATTTTGGCTTTTCTGCTGTCTCATTGGTGCGATATGTCTGATCCGTCTTCCACTTATCTTGCCACTTAGATTCAATGGCTTTTGGGTCATACTTATCGTTGGTCATATTAAAATCATATTACAACAAAATACAAGGACGTGCATCATTGTATTTTGTGTATTACACAAGAAAAGCCCCACCTTGCGGTGGGGCTTTTCATATTTCCTGCGCCATAAGCCGAATTCTGTTTATGCGACCATTTATCTTCGAGTATCGTCACCGATACCCTCAAGCGGCACTTCCATCTTGCGATGGACACGGCCTTGCATCCAAGTAAGGATTTTGCCGTTTCACCCGGACTTAACCGGCTCGTCTCTGCTCGCACCTCTAGGATTACCCCGACAGGCGTTACCTGCTACTCTTGTCATAGCCTTGCGACTACGACTGAAATGTTCGGACTTTCCTCCCCTTCTTACGAAGGAGCGGTCGCTTAGCGCAGAAATATAAAATACCACAAATAAAAGAAAAACCCAATGGTAGAGATGTAGAGATGGGCATCTTAGCCGATTTTATCTTAGTCGATTTTAGAACAACCTAAATCGGCTAAGATGCCCATCAATAAAAAAATCGCCGAGGAATAGAACCTCGGCGATTATCAACAACCTCTTTTTAGTATTTTTGGAGACCTCGTTTTACTAGCTCACCCAATGTAACAGGATCAATCACTGTTGACTCAACATCAGGATGACTCGCGCTCCCGTTGAACAGCATCCTCCTGTTTTTATCCTTTGTGTCCACAAGGTGCCAAACCCCATCCGCCTCAATGATATCTACATCGTACAGGATTTCTTCATCTAAGGGCAATGGTTTACCACGCTTCCTTAACTCCATCGCGCGGATTAGTGCTGCCACTTTGCTCAGGCAGATTCCACTACCTGCTTTGGCGATGATTTGCACTGTTCCTGCTGTCTTTTTTACACGGTGGTGTATGACAATATCAACTCCGCCCAAACTGAAAGACGCAGAGGCTAATTGGTCGTTGTCACCTGTAACAGTCATCATCGAAAGGTCGCCGTAGGCAGAGCCAAACTTTTCAGGAACAATATTTTTAACAGCATCACGCGCAGAAGAGAAACGCATTTCACGTTCCTTAATTGCACGAGTAGCCAATAAAAACCACCGGTCGGCACGTTTGGCCCTATTGCCACCCTGTTCTCTCATGAGCTTATAAGCGCGGTCGATGGTTAAGGGACCCTTGTCCTTGCCACCACTGCTACTTTGGTCGTTGTAATCTGCTGAACAACAGTCATCCACCCAATCCATGATAGCCTCGATTGAAGGAGGTTTACTCATGGTGTAGAGAAGATTGAGAACCGCTGACACCAGCCTGCGATTTTTAGTACCTCCTTGATCAACCTTCAGGATGTGTCGAAGCGGGTTTTTGAACTCAACCCGATCTGAAACTCCGAGAAGTTTAGCAGCAAGGGTTGCTGCGCACTCCGGTGTCTCCGTGGCAAGGTTCGACCAGTGCTCGTCTAAGGGTGAGCCCTTAGCACACCCGATGAACAGCTTGTCGGGAAAATCCCGCCATGTAGCACCCTGCGGGTGAACTCCTGTTCGAAAGATTTCGATGCCGGCCGTGGATGATCCAGGCCACTTTTGTTCGGCTAACTTTGAGCACCAGCGTTTGATCGCCAGTATTACCCACAACTCGTCCAAATGCGGGCGGTTATGTGTCACCAGTTTCTTGATTTCTTTTTTCTGTTTCGGCATTTTGCCTCCTTTCAAGAAGCGATTGAAACGGTTTGTTTGAGTTGTAGAATGTGAAGCTAGGCCTCACTTGTTTGCATTCCACTATTAATGACTCCCGTTTAAATTTGAGATTTTTATATCATAAAATTATTAAAATAGCAAGAATAAAAGCGTATATTCTTGGTTTGAATATACCAAATTCAAGTATTTATAAAAAAGAGCCTGCACCTCCGAAGAGATGCAGGCTCACTGTGTGAAAATAGGTAAACGCTATCGCGTTGTATTATTTTTACGAACATGAGGCGGTGGGACCAACTCTCTCGGAATTTCGCAACCGATCGCTTTAACTATTTTCGCTAGGACCCATTTCCGAGCTAGATAACTTCCGCACTCGATTCCTGATACCACAACTGTCGAGATTCCAGCATATTTTGCAAATTGTGCCTGATTTAGCATTAATTCCGCACGTTTTGTGGCTAAAAAACGCCCTAGACCCTCGGAGCAACGCGTCTTCCTTAACTTCCTTCCAAGTCTGACAGCTTTCAGCTTATCAAGATCAATAACCAGGACATTTGCAAGTCGTGCGACAATTTCATCGTTCCTAATCAAGCGAGCTTGTCCGAATTCGATTTGGCTTATGAACTGTTGACTAACACCAATTTTGGCTGCAAGCATTACGATACTAAGTAAGAGTTCTTTGCGCCGTGTACGAACTAGACTACCAAACTCGCTTGTGGTTTCCTTTCTCGTAGGGCCCACAAATTTACTTATGTTGGAAGGATCAAGATTCAAGACATTAGCCAATAAACTCATAAGCTTGTATCGAATGGAAGGTATCGTGCGACTCTCCAAACGCCTAGCTTGTTTAATATTCATATTCATCTCCTTTGCGAATTTCTCGATTGTCATGTCGAGATTCATGCGTCCAGAACGAATCAGTTTCCCCAAACCCGTGATAGGACGCGCACTTGGCTTTACTGGCACATGCTTATGCAGTTCCTCAGCATCGCACTGGAGTGCTTTAGCAAGTTTTTTCAATATGTCGTGATCAATATGCTTGGGTTTTCCAATTTCAAGCTGACTGATTTGTACCTGAGTAAGACCACACAGTTCCGCAAGCTTGACCTGTCTAAGGTTCTGTTCAATGCGACAAGTTCTGATGAAGCTCCCTAGCGCACTTTTGCACGGCATCATTCCACTACCTACATTTTTTCTGACCATTTTTTTTCTCCTTTACTGGATTTAACCAGCGGTTTCAATGACCTTGCGACAACATGCCGCGTGTTCCAAAAAGCAGTCTTTCAGCCTTATGGAATATGAGCAAAAAAGTAACATATTTACTACAACACGTCAAAATGAATATTCAGATTGTACTTGTTCTGAAGAATATTCACTATGACTTATTGTAGCTCCCCTATTGCTTACTAAATTATTAGTAACGAAAATCGCGCCGACGATTGCTAATACAGCTAAGCCATTTGTTATAAGATCGGTATGCTGAACCTTGAATTTGATAGACACATTTAACAATAGGGCTACGAGCATTAGGGCAATAATAACGTATAACAATGTGTTGAATGTATTACGAGGAGAGGCCGTAACTTTTTCTATAACAGTAGGCTTTGAAACATTAGGCTTTGCAACAGTAGGCTCTGCTATTGGATTAATTTCCGCGCCGAGAATGTTTGAAGCCTGAACTGGTTCCTCCTTATATGCTACTAACGTAGGCTTAGCAGTCTGAGGATTGGCGTAAACCTGAACAACAAAGAGGGTTTCTTTGCCTTCATAAATTCCAGTTGCCAGACCTGTTCCGACTTCCCGATAGGATGACTTTACAATGTTGGCTCGATGGGTTGGTGAGTTAATCCACGCTATAACCACATCTTTAGAATCTGTAAAATTTATTGCTAGGTTCTCTCCGGCATAATCATATCGATATTGAACGTTATCTAGTAAATTCCACATAGTCTGGCCATCTGGGCTTGTATGTGCAAAGTAGCTTTTTTTTGCCATATCCTCAGCTTTCATTTGAGCTGCCTGATCGAGAATAGGGCTAACAGTAAGATTTTCGAGTTGACCGTGCGTTCGTTCTTCGTTTATGAGAGTCGTGAGAACGACAGGAATAACAGTAGCCAGATTAGAGTTATTGAATACACCCACGAATGTAAGTGTTGGGATCATAAAGACGATTAGCTCAAGGAGAAGAAGAAGGATTACGATTGTACGAGCATTTTTACCATGCAAAAAGTACGGCCGATAATCATTACCTTCGTGGGGTATGAAATACTTTTTGATCCAAGAAATCATATATTGTGATTATATAACAAAAAGCCGCATCTTGTTTTAGGGCGTTGTTTTGTTAGTTGGGTTTGACTTATATTACTTGTTGAGCTCGGCACGTGTCAGTGGACCTACGAAACCATTTATATATCCGATACTAGGATGTGCTGTCTGATATGCCTTTACTGCTGCGAAGGTGAGCGGACCGAAATAGCCAGTATCTGTAGGAAAAGTAAATAATCCTTCCTTGCGGAGTCTTGCTTGAAGCTCTTTCACGTCGTTGCTATTTACATCTTTGCGAAGATTAACGAGAAATCGGAAATTTTCTGCACCCAAGACCTGTGGAACAGGTGCTTCATTAACTAAAGGTTTAATTACTTTACTACTGCTACCACTACTACGTCTAGTTGAGCTTGAGCCATAACCAAAAGCGGTGTCGAAACCTACTGCTGAAATTAATACGAGACTTAATGACGCTAATGTCGCTTTCACAAATATATTTTTTTTCATAAATTTTCTGTTGTGGCTATTCGAGCAAATCAAGGTATTAATAATTTATGTCAACGCGTAGGGGGTTACCCTTTTTTATCGCGGTAATGTAATATTACTTAGCAATAAAATTCTGTGCAATCAAACTTATCCACACCATCACTAATAGTAAGACCTTTGATTTTATTAGTTCTAACTATACTCTTGATAATAGGAGGAATTTTTAGATTTTATAATGTCGGGGACCAGTCGTACTGGATGGATGAGGGCTATACAATCAATGCCGTTTTAGCAATTCAGGAAAAAGGTGCATCAATTTTAGATTCTGGACTTCCCTACTCTTGCCCAATTTATTGTTACCCCACTTCATGGATTGCGAATAAGTTCGGAAACTCTGCGGAGAGTTACAGGTTTCTCGCTGGTGCTGCCGGCCTGATTTTTATTGGCGTTCTTTTTTTTGTAACTCGCAAATTATTTGATCTACGTGTCGCGCTTTTTACTTCTGTTGTACTCACTTTTTCTTATTGGCAGATTGCTTGGTCGCGTCAAGCGCGGTGGTATACTCTTTTTGCGCTTTTCTTCTGGCTCGCGCTTTATTTTTTTCATCGTGCACTTTATGTTAAAGAAAAAAAAGGATGGTACGTGGCCCTTACTGTTTTTTTTACGATTCTTTCAATTCTTACGCACGGTCTTGGGTATGTCTTACCAGTTATATTCATGGGCTGGATTATTGTCGATCAAATATTCTTTCGCAAAAGGTTAACGGAGAAGAAAGGCTTAGGAATTATTGCGATAATGGCTGTTTTCGGGGCAGTTATCCTGTCATTAGTTCCAGGTGTGAGCTTTCATTACGAACTTCCGTACTACGTAAGCTTTTATCTCCGATCCTACTGGCTTTTTATCCCTTTTATTCTTATCGCTTTTTTCAACGAAGGGCCCCACAAACGAGAAATATGGTTCTTTCTTATCGTCTTTGTTGCCTACCTGATCCCGCTTTCCTTTTTCACGAATATTGTTCACTACAGGTATCTTTTTCATGTAGCACCGGTACTTATCGTGCTAGGGGCGGTTGGTGCAGTTGCTATCCACGATCATATGAAGCATTCGTATGCAAAGATTACTTACTGGCTACTACTCCTTGTGGTATTTTTTTCTTTTGCGGGCGGGGTCATCATCCCGCATACAGATTATTTTCTAGAATCAGACAATCCTGAGGCGCTTGGTGATCGACCTTCCTACTCCTATACGCCGCAGCCCGATTGGAACGGCGCGTATGATTTTATAAAAACGCAAAAGGTTGCAAGCGATCTCATTATCTCTACACAACCGCAGTTTAATAAGATATTTCTCGGTGAGCCAGGTTATTGGATCAAATATAATTATCTAGGTTTTGACGACAAAGACGAATTTAGCAAAAATAATCGAGAGTATTATGTCGGAGCGGAGATTATAAATAATTTGGTGGAATTAAAATCAATTACTGCTTCAAATAATGGTTTTATAGTGTATGATTACATGGCTTCCCAAGGCAGAATTTCTGAGGACATTCTAAACTACATAAACACAAACTTTACTTTAGTATATCAAGAGAAAACCAACTCTTATTCAGAAATATGGGTATACGATTTCTAGATATTGCAAAATGCAAATAAGTATTTAAAAATTTTAATTTAATGAATAACTTAATTAAAAATTTAAAAAGTGGTATCTTTCTTAAATCTCCTATATTCTGGACTCGTTTTTTTGCCTATGCCATTCCCTTCGTTTTTTTGTTTTATGTTCTATATATAAACTTCCTACCATTTGGCTATAATAAAAACTTTATTATTAACGTTGGTTCCAAAGGCGACACTGACTCATCGAAAGAATTTTATTTAGGACCCTCAAGAGATCTTTCTGACGCGACAACTTCCTCAGATGGAAGTACTTATCGCACATTAAACGGATTCGCCTATGTAAGCTTCAATCCAAAAGTAGTATTAAAAAATACAGAAGTGACAGTGTCTGTAGAAAGTAATAACGTATCAATTATACCTCCTGTAATTGATTTTAACCCAGATAATATTAAATGGGATTACTCATGGGATTTTACAAATGGTATCCCCAAAGATCTAACTGGCAACGCCTTTATGTTTGACGGTGAGGCAATTTTTAACGGTAATGATACTAGTTTAGAGCTAGTTAATTCTGCTGATAAATTTGAAAATGGACCTTTTACTTTATATGCAGAATGGATACCCAGAGACAGTTCTAATAATGGACAACAAATTGTGGGACATTTTAACTGGGAGCTCTGGCAAAATAAAGATAATGTTGAATTTCGAATCGGCAGAGTAAACGATACTAGTGATCTAGTTTACAGCGCCCGATATCCTATAACTTCTGAATTCTTTAATAAAAAACATTCAGCAATAGCTATATATGACCCATCAGAAAATGGGTATATTGATCTTTTTGTTGACGGAGTTTTTGCCGGAAGAACATATATTAAAACAGATAAGATACGGACAAACTACGGAAATCAAAATCTTAGTTTTGGTTGGACGCCTCATAATTACGGTACTAATAAACACTTACTCGGCACCATATACAGGGCGAACATCACATCAGAAAATATATTACCATTTAGTTCAGAGACTAGCTTTCGGTTAACTGGTAAAAACCTCAAAGATATATCTATTGTATCCGCGATACCATCAGAAATTAAAAACATAACATTAAATGCAATACAAAAATAACATAAAAAATATTTTAGGTATTGTAAAAATAAATTTCCTAATTCCCTTTTTCCTATCAATATCTTTTATATTAATAGTTCCCATTTTTTTTAATCTTAAAATAGGTTCCATAAATAATCTTTCACTTATATATACAGGAGTAATATTTAGTTTTATTTCCTTCTTTTTGTGGTTTAAAGATAGAGATTCAAATATAAAAGTAAAGAAACTTGTTGTGGAATTTTGCTTAATATTATTCTTAATGAGTTTATGTATAATAACCATTTCAAATCTAAATTTACTTACAAGATATAACCCACTCATAATTAATAATTTATATCATGTAATAAATCTCATATTCATCTTTTCTGGACTTGTTATTATTTATGATAATAGAAACAAAATATTAAATAACATACTTAACGACAATAAATATGAAGTAGAAGAAGTACAAAAAAAAGGTCTAAACTTCCACAAAGAATTTCCTATAATAGCAAAAATACCTATTGTGAGAGAATTTTTTAAATGGTCTTATTTAAACGGATATTGGTATGTAATTACTTTATTAGTAATTTTAATCGTTGGAGCAACATTAAGGTGCTGGGATTTAAATTATATTCAATGGAGTGACAATTTTAATTTTATATCTGCAAAAGCTTTATACCAAAACGGTAATTTTATTTACAATAGGAATGCTGATTATACTTTATTCACTGGATATTTATTTCATTTATTTAAACCTAGTTTATTAATAGCTAGAATATTCCCAATTATTTTTGGAATTGTTTCTATTTTTTTTGTATATGTATTTGGCAAAATTTTTAATAAGAAGGTTGGATTAATATCAGCATTTTTATTTGCGATATCACCAGTCGCAATTGAACAATCTAGTATGGTTAGAGAATACACGTTAAACCTTTTTATATTTCTACTCGCATCAATTTTCTTATTTAGCTTATTCAATAAAGGACTGCGGGTCTATAAAAAAGTTTTATATTGTTCCCTTGTCTTAGCTTTAATATATATATACTCAATATTAACAGTGAATACAACACTACCGATCATACTATTTGGTCTATTAATAATTTCTTTATTTCTAATTTTTTATGAAGATAAAGAATTTAAATTTTTTCTTATTCCGACTATTGCCATAATGTTGGTGATCTTTAATTTTTTTATATCAAAATTTGACAACTTTTATCATGGTTTTTTATGGAATACTGGATGGTTCAATATATTCTTTAATCCCAAAGTTAACTACCCTATGCAGTGGTTTAATGGTTCAAATATTAATATTGTTTTAATATTTTTTATATTTCTTATTCCTTTGTTTTTTAAATTAAATAAAAAAATTTTACTTTGTTATACAATTTTTTTCTTTTATATTCTTTTATTTGTTTTAAAATTCCAAGATAACCTGACTTATCTAGCTTCAAGATATCTTTATCATGTTCAATTCATATATACTTTCATATTTGCCTTATCTTTTTATATATTATATGTAATGTATAAAAACTATTTCTATAAAATTTTTATATTAATATTTATTTTCTCTAACATAATAATTTTACCAAATACATTACTTAGCACTACGCATTATTCTAATCCAAGCAATTATAATAATGGTAACTATCCGAGGGTTACTTCTATAGGTTCACGGCCAGATGTAAGTATTTTTCTAAATAATTTGCAGGCTTTAAATATAATTAAAAAGAATTATCCAATTGTACTGGAAGGTTTAGACCAATCTGCGATAATATATAAATTTGACTATGATATAGATAATGTAAGAAATTATGTTATCCATAATGGCATCTATACTTATTACTACGATATAGGTAAAAATATTTATCTAGAAGATGAAAGTAATAATTTGTTAGGCTTAAGAGACGCAATTTTAAACAATAAAGAAGGAATTTTTATCACTTATAGAGACTTGTATCCAGAAAACGACTTTACGATTGGTAATACAAAATTTACATTCATTAGTAAGATTTATCCAAAAAAAATATATATATGGAGTGATTAATTATTCCCATAATCCTCTAATTTTTTTTCTAATAAATAAAGCTGACTTGTTGGGTAATAAACATATAAAATATAACAAATAAGAAGTCCACCAGGATGAAAAGCCATTTTTTTTCCAATATTTTTTTATAGAATCTCGGATAACACTAGAATAACTATCAGATAAGAAAACTAATTTAATTTGTCTTTTTTGATTAACTATATTTAAATCACCTTCATCTTTAATGAGACTATTTGGATCAAACAGGTCATAGTCATCTTTACCAGTATTCAATCTTTGGTTATACCATTCCAAAACTTTTTTAATAAAAGCTCTCTGGGTTAGTGCGTGCTCAGAACTCATAGATTTCTTATGTATACGATAATAAAGGATAAGATCAGGGCTAACGTACATTTTTTTTCCTAAAGTGATAAGTCTAGACCATAAATCGAGGTCTTCGCCGTGTATAGCTTTTTCTCTATACAAAATACCCAACTGATTTCTAAACATTACAGTTGGATGATGAATAATCCCAAACTTAATAATTTTTTTTACAATTTGCTCATTATTGTATTCATTCTGTTTTATTCTTATAATCTTCCCTTCCTCATCTATAATGTAAAATGATCCTGAAATTAAAAAAATATCTTTATTGCTATTTAAATAATCAACTTGTGATTGGAACCTATTTTCAGTCGAAATATCATCAGCATCCATTCTAGCTATATAGGTTCCCTTTGAAATTATCAGACCTGCATTTAAGGAATTAACTAAGCCTTTGTTAATAGCATTATCAATAATGACAATCCTACTATCATTTTCTGCATATAATTTAATAATCTTAAGAGAATTATCTATAGATCCATCATTTATGAGTATTAATTCAAAATCTTTGAACGTTTGATTCAAAACTGATTCAATTGCGATATTAAGATATAGTTCTGCATTGTAAACTGGCATTACAACAGAGATGGTTGGATTTTTTATTTTATGCATTTTATTATTTTTGTATACTTATATATATATAAAATATCTGAAACAAGTTTTACAAATACAGTTCCGTATAAAACACCTTCAAAATGAAATGTGTTAACTGCAAGAAAAGTGATTGGTATTAGTAATACACCAAATACCAATAAAAAATACATATTTAATTTAGCATGCCCAGTTGAAACACTAAACCCCCCCGATATAACCGAAGTGATCATTTGAGAAAAAATCAATATTGATAATATTGAAAAAATCCATTTTAACTCATTGACGCTATAATTAGGAAATAATATTTTTACAAAACTACCAAAAAATATATAACAAAACGTTATAGTAATCAAAGAAGAAATTACGGTTAACAATATTGTTTTTTTATATAAACTCCAAATTTTTGCATTTTCCTTTTTATGGAACATCAATGAGACTTTGGGGGAAATAACACTTGAATATATAGCACTGGGCATGATTATAAGTGCAAATAGTTTATTTATTATTTCATAATTAGCAATTTCTTTTATATATCCATAATATCCTAAAATTATTATATCTATTCTACTAAACAAAAAATAACCTAACCCAGATATACCTATATAAATTGAATATTTAACGATGTTACTAATAATATTTCTCTTGTAATTTAGTCTTATTTTTCCATGAAAAAGTGCAAGCAATAAAAATGATATTAAATAAAAGAGTATTTGAGCCAAAATCACGCCCACTAATCCGTATTTTAAAATCAAAATATATGACAATAATATGTTTATTATACCTGTGGTAACTATAATCAAGGAAAGCTTTTTAAATTTTTCTAATCCAACATACATACCCTCCTGAATTGAATTTAAGGGGATTAATAGAATAAGTGGAGAGGCCAATAACATAAGGTTAAAATTTTCTTTATAAAACAGCATCCCTAATGAAACTAAAACAATAAATGATATTAAACTTAATAAACCCACCATGAGTGACATGTTAAATATCACTTCTTCTGCGGTGTCTTCTTCTGATTCTCTATGCATTGCGATATGTCGGGAAGTTGCTTGAGAAATTCCAAAATCACAGAAAAGTGTAAATATCATAATTGTTGCCATTACATAACTATAAATTCCAAAATCATACTGAGGTAAAAGACGAGTAGATATTATAAATGTCAAAAAAAAGACACCCTGCTTTCCAAAGGTTTGGGTGGCTCTCCAAAGAAAATTTATAAATAATTCTTTTTTCATTATCTTTATTTGTTATATATCTTCATCAATCTTTTACCAATTTCAGTATCTGAACTCAAATTATAGTTATCGATATATTTAACAAATTCTGTATAAGTATAAGGGTCACTAATATTTTTAATTGCAGATAATAACTCTTCTTGTGATTTAGGTTTAACGATAAAACCATTATTCCCATTAGAAACAATATCTCTTATGGATCCAACATCTGTTGCAATCACTGGTTTACTGTACGCGAAAGATAAGTAAGCAACACCACTTTGAGATGCCTCGAGATAAGGGATAACAACTATATCAGTATTATTAAATAGATCGGGTATTTCTGAATCATCAATAAATCTATTAAAAACCTTAATGTTCTCTTTGTTAACATCAAAATCAATAAGGCCTTCACCAGCAATAGTAAGCTCATATTTTTGGCTATCAAGACAGTCAAAAGCTTCTACTAAATATTTTAAACCTTTATATTTTAAAATTCTTCCAAAAAATAGTATCTTGAATTTGTTATTATTTTTC
>Ga0209190_1000238_pt1 | contig 39802 bp, 58 predicted proteins | sample M_140205_XF_Meta_FD_187315 | JGI IMG/M metagenome (GOLD analysis project Ga0209190, IMG submission 187315) | Freshwater microbial communities from Lake Montjoie, Canada to study carbon cycling - M_140205_XF_MetaG (SPAdes) (version 2) | ecosystem: Environmental > Aquatic > Freshwater > Lake...
CATATTTATACAGACACCTAAGTAAAGAACCTATCATTAATCTAGAACCATTAGGTAAGATTAAAGATGGGTCAAACTCTTCATCATCTTCTAGTAAGTGGTCAGTTGCTTGGAATACATTATCAAACTGCTCACCACATTCAGGGCAAGGAGGTACCTTGTTATCCATTTAGCCCTGCCTTATCTCTTATATAATCAGCACCATACTTAACATATGCACTGTTCACATCTTCTCCGTCTGGCAACTGCACGATAGTGACGGGCAACTCCCTTGCCAAACTATTGGCAAACTCTTTTCCTGGTTGGTCTCCATCTGCAAATACAAATACTCTTTCAAAGTCAGCGAGTAACCTGGTGTAATGTTTCTTCCAACTGTTAGCACCAGGTACACCGACACAAGGTATACCAATGCAACTAGATAAAGTAACTGTATCAAGTTCACCCTCACACACTCCTATAAAATCTCCCGCTTTTTCTATGTCTAATACATTATACATCTTAGTTTCGGCTCCAGTTAATCCCATGTACTTAGGTTCAACAGCAGGATTAAGAGAACGAAAACGAATATCGACTGTACCAGTCTTGGTAATATACGGTATCGATAACCTTCCTTGGAATTGTTCATGTCCAATCTCAGCCTCCCCTACTACGCCGAATCGTGCCAGTCGTGCCGCTTCCATTGTTATACCTCTGCTTCTGAGGTAATCCTCTGCCTGATAAATGTTTGCCCCGTACCGTAGTGCTGCTTGTCCCAACAATTCCCTCTGCAATTGACTTTGCTTCACGTATGTCTACCCTTTCTTGTTGTGCGACAATTTGTAAACTATTACCTTGGACTCCACAGGCGAAGCATATGAATATGTTATCGTCGAGATTAGCGCTTCCTGATTGATGAGTGTCCGAGTGGAAAGGGCATTTGATATTAGCCTGCCCGTGTTCTTGTCGTATACTCGCTCCATAGTGGATGAGTATTTCTCGTATGTTTGGTAAGTCATTTGCCTGCCCTCTTAGTCCATTGTTCAAAGTCTTCCACCACCCAAGCCTTGTCTATACCTGCTTGCCTACGTTTAACTACTACAAATTTATATGGTACTTCTTTTAATCCTCTAGCCTTAGCATAATTCTCTGCCTCTACCTCAGCCTCACGCCAGAACTGTGGTAAGTCTAACTTCTTTGTTGCCTTTAGTTCTAGTATGTTTGCTGCTCCATCTAAGAAAGCAACTACATCACCCTCATCTTTAGCACCAGCCTTAGTCAATCGTTCTGCTAATATATCTTTAAGACGTAGCCATTTAACTACACTAGTCTCAAAGGTAGCACCCTTGCGTTTACCATAACTACTCATGTGTGAACCCATCTATTGGTATACGCCAACCATTTATATACTTGTCATAGTATTCAGGCTTCATGAACTCTTCGGGATATGCAACACCAAATATTTCTACCTTAGAAAAATATTCTAGGTCTAAACATTTAGTTCCAACTATAACCTTCTCTTTATCCTTACCCCAGAATGCTATACTATCTTGAGTTCTAATAGACCTTACCTCTAGGTTTTCTCCAACATCAGGTAGTGGGTAACGCTTCTTATGTAAAGCATTTGGATACCAAGGATTGTTCCAAGCAAGATTGTAATGCTTAGCAACAGCCCACTCACATACATTAGCCCGTATGTTAGCGTTAATCTCAGGCTCTAGTCTGCCGTCTGCTTTACCTTGTGCATAGTTAGGTTGGTCAGTAGAACCAAACTTAGTTAGCCATCTCTCTACGGCAAGCATAGTGCATACTCTAACCTCATCTTTATTTAATTCTATTATCATTAATTATTTTCTGGTATATCATCAACGAACATATACTCAGGATTGAATGCAATCCAAGTCATCAATCCTCCACCTGCGTCTGCTCTTCCGTATCTGTTTTTGACTGGAGCAACACCCATTGAAGTTCCGACCACACCAAGTGTACATATAAGCGCTGGTAGTTGTGCCACCTTACCCTGGATAGCAGAGCGTGGCTGACACGGTGTCCCAAGCACAGCCTCACTAGTGTGATGAAGAACGACAACAGCCGAATTAGTAGCACGAGCAAGATATTTTAACTCCTTCATTATCGCTCTCATTGAAGCGAACTCTTCACCACCATCGGTGGCTACATCCATTAGGTTATCTACTATAATAAGTGTAGGAGAACAACCCCATAGTTCTTCAAAGGCTTGGACTTCTTCATCAATATCTTGTAATGTCGGTGCTGATTCAAAGGACCAGACTATATGGCTACTCTTGGATAGAGTAGCCTTAGTCCAACCAACATCAGAATGTAGCATCCCTTCTACATCTGTTTGGTTTTTTCCAGAAATCATAGAGGCTAAACGCATAGCCATAGTATGTGCATTAGTATCAGCAGATATGTAAAGTGTTGGCACCTTCATCTTTAATGCTAATGCTAGTGCAAGTGTTGACTTTCCAACTCCTGGTGCTGCTGCAAACATAGAAACTTCAGACCGACGGATGATAATCTTGTTTGATTCAAATGCTTTGAAGCACGATGGTAATGGTTCCCCACCAATACTGGCACGGCCAACGCTTCTGACAAGTGTACGCATCCTGGTTCCTTTCTAGTTCCGTAAAAAGATTTATGCCAGTCTTTTAATTTACTGGCTTGCATTGGTCAGATGTTCCTTGTGGAGATGGACAAGCCCAGAAAGCATATGGTTTACCACTTGCCTTACTGATTCCTTCTCGCCATATACGGGCTCCGTGCTTGCACACTGGCGCTGCTGTACCTGATACTGCTGACACTGGGGTTGGTGCGGAGTAACTCGAGGGCCTTGTGCCTGTAGTGGAACTCGATGTCGATAAAGGGTTTAAGTTATATGAACCCACTATCTTCTGCTGAGTAGCAGCAATCTGTGTGGAGTAATCTCCTACGCCCTCTAACAATACTGATAGTTCATCAGCAGTATTAGCACGTACGTTTATCATATCACCTGATGGTGTCTTGTAGGAAACCTGTAGTTTCCAGTCTTCATTTGCCATTTTTCTCATTTCTTCGAGGTGAACTGACAGTGTTCTGTAAGTCCACAACGATTGCAGTTGTTTGTGTTAGGAATAAATATACCAGCCTTGCGTGCCTTATCAAAGGAGGCGACAAGGTATTCAAGTTTCTCTTCTGTATAAGTACTAAGGTCTACCATACTAGAGGTACCTTCTTGTCTTGCCATCCAGTAAGCACCGTACTTAATATCTATACCAAAGATTTGTTTGAGTCCTAGTTTATAGAAGCCAAGTTGTAAAGTACTAGTTGGGGTTTGTTGTGAAGTCTTGAGGTCAACCACGACCAACTCACCATTGACTTCAAACACTCTATCGAGAACCATCTTCACTGGTATGCCAGCAAAAATAGGAGTTAACCCCAACTCTATGGCAGGTGCGCCTTCAGGAGTATACCAAATTTTCCAATCTGTATTAGCAATACGCCAATTAATATAAGACTGAACCCATTCAGGTCCTGTCTGTTGCCAGAAATCTACATTCTCCCTATCAGGAAATGCTTTAGATGTTCTACCACCAACACGAGCAAATGTTAAGTCAACACCTTCTGCTTCTTTAAGCCAAGCACTATCCCATAAACTTTGAGCGGTGCTCACTTAGTGCCTCCTTAAGTGCTAGTTTAGCATGAAGTAATCCAGTAAGTTCTGTCTCATCTGTTGTCTTATCAATAAGAGAATTAATAGAACCAACAGCCACAACCCAAGTTTCTTTTAAGCCATCAATATATCGTTCACGCATAATAGTATTATAAGTTTCCCATTGCATGGTAGTAATGCCACCCTCTTCGTTAACTACACTAATCATAGGTTCTCCCTATCCCACATCTCAGTGGCTGTATGAAATGATGACCCACCTACTGACCAAACAGAGGGGGCTTCAGGTAATTGTAGCAATCGACCTAGGTAATACTGATAACCACAGTCAATGTATGTAGTAAATGCAGAGTAAGATATATGTTCAGGTAATATGTATTCATCTAGTTGTATAGTCATAGCAGTAGTATATCACATCAGGTTGTGGATAAAGGTAGGCAGTTAAAGTTTGCCTCCCTACATAGATTAATATTAAGTGTATACTTAGATATGTAATAATATATAAGACCCTGAAGGGGTCTATAATAGAGATAATAAAACACGAGATAGAACGACAAAAGACCCCCTTCCCAGTATATCTACTGGTCGGGGGGTTATTTGTGTCTCTAATTGGCCTTGTAGGCCCTATTAGGGGTACTTAATTACTTACTGTTGACACCAAATTCTGTTGCTGATGGGTCCAATGCCTTTAGGACTGGTCCTGCTACAGCAGCGACACCTGCTAATGCTAGTGTCTTTAGGTCAGTTGTACCAGCAAGGTACAAAGCAGTTACTGCTGCAACAGCAGCACGAACATAGGTAATTGCGATTGCTTTTAGTTTATCTGTATTCATATTCCATCCTTAAGGGCGAGCAACGCCCATTACTAGGGAGTAGGCACGTTTTTTTAGATACACACCATCTCCGTTTGATTGACTGCCCTTATTATCCCCTGAGGTATTACCCTCATAGACCGTAAGGTATTTCTTTCCATCGTTACTAGCACAGATACCAACGTGGTCAGCCTCTGCATCCGCATCGAATTGAAAGAAAACTATATCTCCAGGCTGGGCTTTACCCACTGGGACTATCTTGCCTTTACTTGTAAACCATTTAAGTCCTGCTTGACAAGAAGCAAATCCTTTTTTAGTTTGGGCTGCTATCTTTTCGGCTAGTCCTGCTTGGTCAAAGCACCAAGATACAAACATTGCACACCAAGGGTTGTAGTTAAGTCCATACCACTTACCATACATACTGTCATTTCTTGTACCTACTTCTTGATATCCAAGTTGAGACTTGGCTATGTCCACTACATTACTCATTGTCGTCCTTTGGGTTTCTTAGTCGGTAAGTAATTGCCCAAGCAATTAGTGTTCCGATAATTGCGTAGCCAACTACAGTCTTTGCTGAACCATCAAGTACAACCCAGGCAATAAACATACCTAGTACTGTCCATAATTGTTCAATCATATCTTTTAATATTTTCAAGGTTTTCTCCTTCTAGTTGACTTAGGCTTATCGTTACCAGCCATAGGTCCACCAGCAGGGGAACTTGGCGTTGGAATTCTAGTTGCCGTACCTGCTGCCATACCTGCTGCATTTATAGCAGCCTGACTAGCGATAACAGATGCAACAATAATTTCTTCTGACTCTTCTCGTTCTTCATCGGACATATCAGCACCTATATTTGCTACGGCTGTTAAGACTTGTCCTGGGTTATCAAAGATTGCACTTACTAATTCAGCAGGTGAATCAAATACTTGTAATGCAATAGCAACTTCTGCAGTAATTACAACTGCGTTACCATTGTCATCAGTACGAACTTCTACTGGAGTATCAGATGGTAAGTCTTCAAGAGTAAGACCTGCTTCTGCAATAGCCTCAACAGTAATGGCTTCACCATCTGCTGCTTCAATGATTGCTTCTACTGCCGCTTCTACTTCTTCAGGTGTAGATTGCTCAGTAATTACAGGAGGTGCTTCCTCAACTGGAACGGGTGGTTCCTCTACAGGTACAGGAGGTGCCTCTTCTATGGGTGTAGGAGGTTCTTCTACTACAACAGGAGGTGCTTCAGGCTCTATAGGAGGCTCTGGAGCCTCTATAACAGGCTCTTCTACGACTGGTGTAGGTGGTTCTTCAACAGGAACGGGAGGCTCAGGTACAGGCTCAGGTCCTACTGGTTGGTAATCAATAATTATAGGTGGTACCACAGTGGTACTAGGTTCAGGTGCAGGCTCAGGAGGAGGTACTGGCTCTGGTTCTGGAATAGGTGCTGGCTCTGGCACAGGTGCAACATTAATTAAATTACTACTTAAAGTATAAGTACCAATAGGTCTTTGATTTGCAACTATATAATCATATGATGTAGCACGAATTGTATATGTGCCAGGTGCTGCATTACCAGTTAACCTTGATGCCCAATAATTAGTTTGACTATTATGATTACCATCATCATCTTGTCTTAAGACAGTATCGCCTTGGCGTAATTGTATCCAAGAATCTACCCAAGCAACTCGCTCTGTGGTTACACCAGCAGGTGATACTTCAAATCTAGGACCAGTAGTTGTTTCAATTACATAATCAGTAGGAGTTGTTACCTCTACTACAGTATCTACATAAGCAATCTCTGGGGTTAATTCAATAAGTACTTCATCAGCATAGGCTAATTGTGGTATTAAAAGTAGGCTAATCCCTATCAGAAAGGAGTAGATAAATTTGGTCAACGCGGGCTTCCAATCTATTGACTTGGTCTTTTACCGAACTGCCCCCGTTTGGTTTTAATTCTTCAAGATAATGTTTGACTAGCCACCTTACCATTAATGCAAAGGAACCAATCATAGTGCTTATTGCTAGCGCAAGACCAGCCCAGTCATTAGCATTCATTATACTGTCCTAATCATAATTTCTATGATTCCTCCAAAGCCATCAAATCGTCTATCAGGTGGTGTCATACGAGTAAATGATATCTCTTCTATAACTGCCTGTAATGATTCAGATGTAGTTAAGTCTTGCCAGGTGATAACATCACCAGTTTTCTCAATCTCTTCTAGTAATCTGATACGGTCAAATGCTCTGCCCTCATAGCCAACAATAGTGTTATATCTATCTGTCTCTATATCAAAGCAGTAAACAGGAAACTTAATAACTCTTACGCGAGGTGTAGCAATAGTAGCCTTAGCCTGATAACCTTTAAAGGTAGGGCCAAGGGTAGTAGTTGTAGCATCACGTGCTAATGTAAATTTATAGGCTAAGAATTCTTGTGCATCAGCAGGAACAGAGGTAGTTATCTCTACTGGATTAACATCTGTATTGTAAACAATATGGTCATACTCTGTCTCAGTACCATCATCGTTAGTTCCTACACTAGATAAGGTAGTTTCTCCTACATTAAATGTACCTCTACCAATTAAACGTTTAAAGTTTTTAGGTTCTAAAGTTCCGTAGCGAATCTTACCTGTCTTGATATAACCAGATGGGGCTAGAACTGTAGTTGATTGGATAGCAATACCATTGCTACCAGAGGTAGTAAATGCTATCTGGTCTGAGTTACCTACAAAGTCTACGCTAGTAGCATAGCCAGTTGCTCCGTCAAGGTAGGTATCATTAGCATAAGCAAAGCGTAATGTCTCAAGTTCGTTACCTAAATCAATTCTGTATAAGCCAGCATAGGTATTAATTGTGCCAGTTACATAAATAAATCTATCTCTAAATGCAAAGTCTAATCCTGTGTTTGCTGCTTCAATAATTAATGGACCATAACTTAGGTCTCCAGTTGTATCTGATATAGATGCTACACGCACACCCTTGTTAGTTCCAATTACTAGGTAGCCTAGATAAGATTCAATCTTAAGTGGATACTCACCACTAGGTAGTTGTGCTGCAATAATACCTGAGGTAAGGGTTGGCATAACACCAGCAGTAGATAAAGTAAACTTATAGATAGCACCATTGGTGCCAAGATAACCAGCAGCATAGATGGCAGAGCCACCTTCTGATATAGATGTCCATATCCAATCAGAGTTAGGGTGTGTATATGTAGCAGTTGGTAAGGCTCTACTTGTTCCTTTAGTACCAGTTAACTCATAGATACCTGCGCCTACACCAGCAACAAGACGTTGTTTGACCCAAGCAAGTACTACTCGCTCACTACCAGTAGCATAATATTCTGAGTAACCAGCAGTAGGAGTTGCAATCTCACCTGAATAAATGTGGTCATTATCTGCCACAAATAAATGTGCGCCATCTGTTGCAATAGCAAGAGTGGCAGTATCTAATCCAGCAGTAACTACGTGTGTATAAGTAACAGCAGTACCAGCAGGGGTATAGTTCTTAATAGTTGTATTTGCAGGAGTCCAGCCAATTATCTTATCTGTTCCACCATCGACTATAGATATAAGTTTATAGACACCAGTAGTAACACCAGTAAGTGCTGCAGTCTCTTTAAGTAGAGTTACTTGTCCTTTAGTAAATACATCTACATTGGAAGAGTCAGCAAATCTGTGTGCTGTTGTCTCGCCACCGTCTGGGTCATAGAACTTAATACCTGTACCAGAATGGAATGATGATTGACTTCTAATCCACCAACCAGTAAGTGATTGCTCACCTGGTTCTTTGTTACTATCAAACTGGTCTTTCTTATAAGGAGCAGTCTGTCTGATGTATGGTCTAGCATCTGATACTGCATAGATGAAAGGCATACCACCAAGGGCTACATCATAGGCTACATCTGTATTTGTCCAGACAGAACTGTCTGCTGTAATACCAAGGTCAACGGCAATAGAACGACCAATGCTGGCAGTTGCCGAACCTCGGCCTTCGGTTATATCACGACTGACCACAGTGCTCCTTAATTAAGAATTATTTATTTCACGCCAAGATAAGTCATCTTCTGACCAGCGATAAAACTTACCTTCTGTTGTAGGCACAGGAGTAGGTGCTTGCCAACGGCAAGTAGCCTCATCTAATGTCCAAGAGTTAAAAGGTTTTGGTGGAATAAAAGCATCTCTTGCTTCATCATAGGTAAAACCTATACCAGCATAATTCTTTCTAAATGCAGTTCCACCTTCTGTATGTACTCCACCATAAGTATTGTATGAAGTACGCTTTGCATTATAATATTGTTCCCAAGAAGTATAACCTTCTAGCAACGGTTCATTTTCATTTTTTCCAACAAAAACACTTTGGACTATATTGTTTTCGTCAAGGTATGCGTAATGTGCCATAATTTATTATTCTCCTTATTCTATTATACTGCGCTAAATGTAACTGTGTCTGATATACCAGCAGCAGTTACTGTGTAAAGTCTATATCCTGTAGGGGTAGTAGATGTTTGAGTTACTCCACCAGAGAATGTTGCGGTGTAGGTATTTAGTATACGAATAATTACCACACCAGAACCACCTGCAGCATTTGGATTAAAAGCAGCAGCACCGCCACCACCACCACCACCTGTATTAGCAGTTCCAGCATTGGCAGAAAATTCTCCATACCTAGCACCACGACCGCCACCATTGCCACCATCACCACCTCCACCATTGAAAGTGTTACCACCACCACCACCGCCTGCGTAACCAGTTGATGTAATAGCAAATGACCTACCACTACCACCGCTGCCAGCATTATCACCAGCAGCCGCACTTCCAGCACCGCCAGCACCACCACCACCGCCGCCTTTAGCATTAGGAGATGAACCACCTGAGTAACCTTCTACTGGTGAGTACGAACCTGCGTTACCAGCACCTGGATTAAAGTATTGTGTTCCACCACCACCAGAACCGCCCGCTGCACCATTTCTACTTTGTGCGGTGTTGCCACCTCTTCCACCACCAGTAGAAGAAATAGTTGCTAGTGTAGAATTTGAACCGTTAGCATCTGCTGCACCTCCAGCACCAACTGTAATTGTATAAGCAGTTCCCGCTGTTAATGCTAAATTAGTGCTATCTTCACTAGTTCTATATCCACCAGCACCACCACCGCCACCAGCATACCCACCCTCGGCTGCTGCACCTCCAGCACCTCCTGCTACAACTAGATAATTAACAGTAACTAATGGGACACCAGTTGTAATAGAACTACTTGCTGAAGATGCTAGAGAATCACCATTAGCGTTAGTTGCTTTTACGGTAAAAGTATACGAAGTACTACCAGTTAAACCAGAAACTGTTATTGGAGAAGCACCTGTTCCAGTTATAGAACCAGGGTTAGATGTTGCAGTAAATGTTGTAGCAGTAGCACCTTTAGTTGCAGCAGTATAGGCAACAGTTACCTGAGTACTTGGTGTTGGGCCAGCAGCGACAGCACCAATAGTAGGTTCAGTAGGTTTAGCAACACTAGTATTACCTACTGCTAAAGAGGTTGAAACACCAGTTTTAACACTTTTAACTGTCATTAGGAAATCTCACTTCCGTATGCATTGAATGATAAAGTGGCTGTTGAAGCATAAACTGTAATAACATCAGTTGTTGCCAGCGTTAGCCCAATAGTTAATGTTGTTGTATCAAGAGCACCTACTGTTACATCATAAGCAATATACATTGCGTTAGTTTGTACTCCTCCAGCAGGTCTAACAGAGATACGAAATGTTGCAGCAGAACCAGCAAGGTTTGCTACTGTAATAGTAGACACTACCGTTGAGGTAGATGCAGGTACTGTGTATAGAGTTGTTGCTGTTGTTGCTGCTGGGTTAGATTGTCCCAACACTTTATAGGTTGTTGCCATTTGTTTTTCTCCTTAGTTGTTGGTTACGCGCCCATTAGCATAAATACTGTGGGTGTTGAATCTCCTGATGATGGGGTTGCGTATGTTGGTACCCCTCCAGCAATAGTTAAAACTTGTCCTGCGCTACCTGCTCCTAGACGAACTATAGCACCTGAACCAGTACCATAAACTATATCTCCATTAGTTGTATAAGTGCTGATTGTAGGAGTTGTAAGTGCAGGACTTGTTAAAGTTTTATTGGTTAAAGTATCTGTTGTTGCCCTACCTACTAAAGTATCTGTTGATGTAGGTAAAGTTAAAGTTCCTGTATTAACAATGCTTGAAATTACAGGTGTTGTTAAAGTAGGACTTGTACCAAAAACTAATGCACCTGAACCAGTCTCATCAGAGATAACACCTGCAAGTTCAGTAGAGGTAGTCGCAGCAAGAGCAGATAATTTATCTGTAGTTACTACTAAAGTCTTGGTATTTGGGATTGATGTTCCATTAATAGATGTAGCGGTAGCCACACCAAGTACAGGGGTGACAAGTGTTGGGCTCGTATCTACTACAAACTTAGTTCCAGTACCAGTTTGAGAAGCAATACTAGTTGCAGCACCTACAGATGTAATAGGACCAGTTAAGTTACCTGGTGCGCCAACAAGAATGCTATCAGCGTAAGCCTTAGTAACAGCGTCACCATTAGCGGTTGGTGTACCAAGTCCAGTAATTTTACTACTACCCATAGCAATAGCACCTGACATTGTTCCACCCGCAAGTGGAAGCATTGTATCAGCATAAGCCTTGGTTGATGCATCAGTTGATACTGTAGGAGTTCCAAGACCTGTAATCTTGTTTGTTCCCATTGCAATTGCACCAGTCATAGTACCGCCTGCAAGAGGTAACTTAGTTGCAAGTGCAGTAGTTATTGTTGTTGAATAACTTGCATCATTAGCAAGAGCAGTAGCCAATTCATTAAGAGTATCTAATGCTCCAGGAGCACCACCAATAAGGTCGGTAAGTTCTGTTTGCACATAAGCAGTTGTAGCAATTTGAGTTGTATTAGTATTGGCTGCTGCAGTTGGAGCAAGTGGAACACCAGTTAGCGTTGGACTTGCCAATGGAGCATATGTGCTTGCTGCTGTTGTTGTTGCTAACTTAGAATCTATTTGAGTTTGAATTGCTGAAGTAACACCATCAACATATCCAATTTCAGTAGATGAAACAGTTGATGATATACCAAGTTTTGTCCAGTCAATTGCTGCTGATGCATTAATATCTGCATTAAGAATAGTTCCATCAGCAATCATTGTTGAAGTTACAGTACCAGTATCGGCTACTGTAACGGCAGTACCACTAATTTTTGTTTTATCAATTGCAGCAGCAGTATTAATTTTAGCATTTGTAATTGTATCGTTAGTAATATCGTTATTAACAATTGCACCAGTAAGGGCTAGTTTGCTATATGCTAAAGCAGCAGAAGCATTGACATCAGCATTAAGAATTGTGCCATCTAAAATCATTGTGCTTGTAACTGTGCCAGTATCGCTAGTCTTAACCAGAGTAGCACTTGATGGAATTGTTGTTCCGTTAATACTAGTTGCTGTTGCTACACCAAGAACTGGTGTAACAAGAGTAGGGCTAGTAGCAAATACATTTGCTCCTGTACCAGTCTCATCAGTTAAGGCTGCAGCAAGGTTGGCACTTGATGGAGTTCCAAGGAATGTAGCAACTCCAGTACCAAGTGAAGTAATACCTGTACCACCATTGGCTACTGGAAGAGTTCCAGTTACGCCAGTAGTTAAAGGTAATCCAGTTGCATTTGTTAATACTGCAGCAGATGGTGTACCAAGGGCTGGGGTAGTTAAGGTTGGGCTAGTTAAAGTTTTGTTAGTTAATGTTTGAGTTCCAGTAAGAGTTACAGCACCAGTAATTGTATTACTTGCTGTATCAATAGTCTTGTTAGTTAAAGTCTGTGTGTTAGTTGTACCAACTACAGCACCAGTTGCACCGTGTCCTGTGGTTGCTTCAATGTGGTCATTAGACTCTTGTAAGTCACGACCAATAACCATATGGCGAATTACTGCGCCAGCAGAGTGGGCTACACCAGTAGAACCATCTCTACCTCTAGTGATAGTAAGAGTATTACCAGATGAGTAGTTACTTACATCTACAATTTCTTCAAGGGCGGTATCTGGGTCAATGACAACTGTATACGTTTCAGTTGCTGAGGGTGTCTTACCACCCATAAGGTTTGCGCCAGAGCCTACCGTCATAGTTACATCAACGGATGATATACCGCTAGATAGTGTGGTCTGTTGTGCTCGTGATGAGTATTTTCTAGTTGTCATTTATGTTCCTATTTAGAGGGAGTAGTGGACACGGATAGGATATTTATTTTCTTGCTTTTTAATTTCTTCGGCTAGTCGTTGACTATACAAAGCGTAAATATTTTTAGTAAGAGATTGAGATGAACCGTATGGGCGTTTAGCATCTGTCTCATCTGCTTGTGGACTAACCATTGAAGCACGTGCTGGGTCTAAGTTAGTAAGCAAACGATATGTAGCCCCAAGGATTGTTAAGTCTTTACAAGATTCAGGCAATCCAGTTTGTGTTGCAAAGTCTTGAGCGTTAGTAGTAAATACAGAAGGTTCTTTAGAATATACAATTTGAATAGTACGACCAGAAGGAACTACATCATAGATAGAGATAGTTTGCCCACTTGTAAAGGCAGTAGTATTAGCGTTAGCATCAAGACGCCAGGAACGGATAGGAATCCACTCTTTGCTAGCACCAATTGATTGATAGGCAACAGATAAGATGTTACGAATTTTTAATGAGTCAGCAGTAGTGTCTAAAGTAACTAAGGTAGGTAATCTAAAGGCTGCAACAGCAGCATTAGAAGTAATAGTAGTTGTAGCAGCAGCAAAAATACTAGAGCCTAAAGCATTGATAGTATCATTGATTGCTCTCTTAATTGAAAATCTTGGAAAGGTTGGAGAGATGGTTACTTTAGTATCAGCATCGTGAGTTGTTCCAGTATTGGCTGATGGACCTGTACCTAAATATCCTCTACCATATGGAGCAACGGTTGCAGTATTACCAACTCGGTCATAGGTATCTATCCACATTAGTTCTTCATCAATCTCAACAATACCTTTACCTACGTTATCAGTTGAACCAAGGCTAAGAGTTGTTGGTGAAGCACTAGATGATGTGGTTGTAGTAACAGCAGTTCTAAGATAAGTAGAGCGGTCTTGAGTTAATGTGTATCCAGATAAGTTCATAGATACTTCATTAATCATATCAGTTAATGTGGTTGCCATTATACGTTTATGCTCCTTAACGCAGCAATTGCTGATTTACCAGTTGTACTAGCAAGTTCATTACATACAGCATTTAAACTTTTATATGAAGTAGGTTGGCGAGTAGCATCTGCCTTCTTATTAAGGGCAGCATTAACTCCTAAGCCAGATGTACTAGCATATGTGTTAGCAGCACCTTGGTCTGCCTTACCAGTTGTACCAGCAAGACGATTAAGTTCTGCAGTTAAACTACTACCTTCTTTACCAGTTGCCATTTGTTACTCCTTTTTCTTTAACCAAACCTGTGAGTTTGATACTAAAACTTCTGAATCATCTTTGACTATTCCTACGAAAGTATCTATTGACCAACCTGGTTGATACTCAATACCTCTTGGGTCTGTCCATAGGTAATCATCAAAGGCTATAATCCCACCTGGCTTAAGTAATCTCCAAGCAAGTACTGCATCTTGTAGTACACCTTCAGCAGTATGGTCACCATCAATATAGATAAAGTCAAAGGTGGGTTCTTCTACAGAACGTAGATACTCTCTACTATCCATCTTATATTTAATTACATTAGGTCTGAAAGCGATACGTGAATCGTAAACTCTTTCAACATCTGCCCAGTCCATAGCCTTGTGCTCATCTTCATCTGAGCCAGTCCAGATATCTACATCTTCTAGTACTGAGTTAGCCTGAGTTAATATATTATCTACTAGCCATACAGTTGCATCGCCAGTAAAGGCACCTATCTGTAAGAATCTTAAATTAAACTTACCAGCAAGTGGGGTTAACTGAGTCTTAAAGTTATTTTCTGCTGTCTGTTTAAACCAATTAGGATACTCAGTTGGCATAACCTTTGCCCCTACTAAATGCATCATAATAGTTCTCATCCATATTAAAACGTTTCATATGTCCTACAGTTGCCCCTGTATCACACCATAGTGGAATCTCTGCTTTGTTAACTACTGCAAAGAAGTAGATATCTTCACCAGTAAATTGCTTATTAGCACCTACCTCTGTAAAGAATGGAACTCCAGGTAGTGCTTTCTTAATTCTAGTTATTACATTGCGGTGCATTAGGCAAAAGCCCATTCCTGCCGCACTTACCTTCATAAAGGTATCTTTAGGTAGAGGGTCTAAACGCCTAATACCTATACCAAACTCTGCCTCAGCAAACTCATATACTGTAGCAAGTGGCTTCATTAATGGTTGCTCTGGTTCATTACTTGTAAAGTAAACTCCAGTTAATAGTGGTATATCTTGCGCATCTCTGCGCTTCCACAGTTTAAGAAACTTCTCTGGCGTAATCATTATGTCTGAATCTAGCCATAGTAGCCAATCAGACTTATTGTTATCATACCAACGATTAACTAACATCTCTCGCTGTTGTGCTATCTGATTACCGTGTGCTCTTAGTGAGCCACAGAATTCTACTCCTGAGTTTATAATGGTGTCTACTACACCTTCCATAAACTTGCCATCAACATTGCCGTTATCACACCAAGCAACTGCTAATCTTTCTTTTTTAGCCATAGTCCCCCCAGACTTTATTTCTTTTTCTTTTTACGGCTTACTACTAACTTGCCTTTTTTCTCAGTTACCTTCATACCAGCAGATTCAGTTTGCTTTTTAAGGTCTTTGTATTTTTGAGCAACAGTTAACTTTTTCATTTCTTTCCCTTATTCCTAGCGGATATTGCTGCTGCTTTACGTTTAGCATCAGCCTTTGAACTAGCACCCCAGGCTTGCAGGGATAATAGTAATCTTGTTGGTTCACCATTAGGCTTACGTTCAGGTCCTGGCATCCCGCCCATACGGGCTAAGAATGAGGCTCTACGGGGGTTATCCCCGCTCTTTACAGGTGCCTTGAGGGTTCCACCCTTATAGGATGCTCTACCCTTTGCATTTAGGCCACCCTTAGGGTTCTTGCCTTCTTTACGTGTCCACGCTGCGGTCATTATTTGCCCCTATACTTTGCTGTTTTCTTTGCTATGTTCTTAGGTTGTTTAACGAATTGTTTACCTTTGGCATTACCAGCAGCCTTGGCTTTATTAGTTGCTGCCTTCTCTGCAGGACTTAAAGAATCCCACGCTGCAGTAGGTAGATATCTCTTCTTACCTTTAGATGGTTTACCATCAGATGTTTTCCATTTTTCGGCAGACCACTTCTTAAGTGACTGTTGAGATTTAGCAAGTGCCATTACTTGTAACCTCCGCCTGCTTTCTTATATTGAACTGCAAGTAGTTGTGCTTTACGGGCAGACCATTCTCCTGGGTCTCCACCCTTAGAGCCAGCCTTAATCTTTTTAAACAAGGATGCTCTCATACCAGGTTTGGTATAGTTGCCAGCCTCATTAACTTTAGACTTTGCCTTCTTCATTTGCTCCCCTTAATTATATCCCCAGTCTTAGGGTCTCTTTGAACTTTGACAGTTCCATCCTTACGCAAGGTAAGGATGAGACCATCCCTCATAATAGTTTTATTAAAACTATCGTGACGTACAAATTGACCTGATGACATTATTTACTCTGTTCCTCGACCAAATTGAAATCCAGGAATTTTAGTAATATCGTGCTTTCCTTCTTTATTTAAATACGGGTCAAGAACTTTCATTCTAAATTGACGAGTTTCTGCCCGACTACGCTCTGCTTTTTGTTGAGCAGATAATTCGTTGGGTTTGGTAGCCATGTTACTTCTTCTTTCCCATTTTCTTCATTGTTGACTTACCCATAACCATTTTCTTACCAGTCTTTTTAGATTCTTTCTTGGCCATAGCCATACCCTTTGGACCGTATGAAAATTCTTTCATTCCTACTTTTGGCATTATTTCTTGCCTTTCTTCTTAAGTGACTTCATACCAGCCTTTGCTTCTTTCTTCTTCATTGCAGGTGATTCTTTTTTCTCATAGGCTTTGTAGCCTTTCATCATTTTACCTGACATCTTTGCCATTATTTTATTCCTGCTTCCTTTAGTTCTTTCATTACGTGGGCGGTTTTTTTGTCTAACTTTTTTGCTTGTACCATTGTGTTGCCATCATACGCTGACCCTAATCTTTCAGAGGCATCGTGTGCTGCTTCTATCTGTTTCCTATTTGTACCATTAGGTTGAATACCCTGTGCTCTAGCACTTCTATATGCTTCAAGTTCAGAGTTCCATTTCTTCTGGGTGGTGCCACTTGCTATTACATCGCCCCTGGCATCACCAGTTGCTAACTGTAAATTTTTGGCCTTACAACCAAAGCACTCATCACCACAATTACTATGGTCTATTTCTTCAGGTTCTGTATGTGGGAATGGTACCAAAGAAGTTTCATCACATCCGCTACATCCGTAAAGGGCTGCCTTGTAATTCATCTTCTCATCAAAACCAAATTCTAAAACTTTACTGCAGTGCTCGTGTCCCATATTTCCTTATTCCACCGTGAAGTTAGCCGAAGTAATGCCTATGCTTGCTGCAATCATTGCGGTTCTAATAGCCTCACTTATATTAGTATGTTCTCCACCACCAATGTAGTAGGCGGTATAACCTGCTAGGTCACTATCTAATGGATATTGTATTAGTGAGTATGTACCACTTTGATTAATAACTGTATAACTTTTAGTGCGTTGTTTAAAGTGTGAATGTAAACGGTGTCCACCTATTGGCCCTTGTTCTAGGGTTGGTGTTCTAAATAAATATGTTGCCATTAGGCTCCTTAATGAACTTACTCCGTAGCAGGAATATTTCTACTCCTGCTACAGCGTCAGTCAATTACGCTACTGATGAACCGTTTAGGATTCGATACAGGGCTGCTTCGCGATAACGCTTGAAGCCAAGTACGCCGTACCAACCCATAGGTCGGAAACGCATCAATTGGTCAATAACTGGACCGATAACAATATGTGGCTCTTCAGCAACGGCCTCAGCCAATGCTTCTTTTCCACAAAGAATTGTACGGTATACCTTGGCGCTTGAAGCACCGTCAGTATCATTGAACATACGAGCAGACTCTACGAAGTAGGCTCCCTCATATGCACCAATTTCTCCAGCCCAAATGTTTTCATTTGAGTTGTACTCGTGAGGCAAACGCCATCCACCAGCACCAGTCTCAGCACGTAAATCGTGTGAGATTTCTGGGTGGATACCACACCAGTATAATGAACCCTTGCGAGGTACTGATAAACCAGAACGTAACTTAGCAACAGCCTTACGGATGTTAGCAGAAGTAATTGTATCTGTAGCAGCGATTGTTACAGTGTTAGTACGTGTACCACCGTAGATGACGTTTGTGCCACCACGTAGTTCAGTCTGTGCAACTGTATCAATTGAGCCTGCAAGGTTGAAAGCGATAATGTTAGCGATTGCTGGGTCTACATCAGCAAGGCTGAATAGTTCCAACGCACGTGTAACAAGTACAGAGTTACCATACTCAGCAAGAGTAATAGTAACTGATGTAGGAGCAGCAATCTGAACAGAGTCTTTCTCTGTAGATTCTGTCAGAGCAGTTGTTGACTCTGATAGGTCTGCGTATAATTGTAGAATTACGGTTGAGCCAGGATTTGCCAATTTAGCAGGGCGCTTGTCTGCGACACTACGAATAAGGGGTTCTGAACGCAACGCGAAGTCTAATAGACGGTCATAAGCCTTTTGGACTAGACCTGCACCACCAGCGGTACCAGCAAGGTTACCATTTGACGCGGTATATGCATTAGCCATTGTTCACCTCCAAGGTGATTAAGAATTACTATGGATATTAATTGCCTTGAATTAATGCAGTGAGTTCTTCTGCGGAAGCCGCATTCATAACTCTATTCATTAAATCTTGGGCTTTGTCAGGGGTCGTACCAAGTTGAGTAACTACATCCTGTTGCCGTAAGGCTGCACGATTTAGTTCTTGTTCCTCAGATACTTCTGGCGCTTTAGTTAATCCAAACAAGTCTCCATTATCGTCAAGCCAGTTATTAACTGACTCTTCGCTAACTTCATCCAAGTCTTTAAGGATTAAACGTTGTGCCTTAAGATTGACACCCTTCTTTTCTAGGACCTCTTTGACTACACGCTCACGCTGCACCTTGGATAATCCCTCAAGTTGCTCAGTGAGTTCTTTGATACGCTTCTCATCGTTACGCTTGGCTTTTCGCAATTTTTTAAGTAAATCGCTTCCATCCATTTGCGCCTCGTTGTCGGTATCTAGGTCGTCTTCGTCTTCATCCCAGTAGTTGTTGCTCATAGCAACCCACCCTTCTATTCGTTTAGTTTAGTCGCAAGCCACAGGTTCCAATCGGGGAATCGGTCTGGCTCTTGCTGCCAGTCTTTTACGCTGTGTGGGCTGGTGGATCACACAGGATTCTATTTAGTACTGGCCTGCGCCAGTTCTTGGTGAGAGAGATGTTCTAGATATTCCAGATTTAGTGGAGAACTGTCCTGTCTCTGCTTCAGATAATGCTTTACGTTTACGCTGTGCAGATGCTAGAGTATTAAATACTTCTTGCTCCGCTTCTGCTTGTCCGTATCCTGGAAGTTGAGTTCCATAGATAGAACTTAATTTTTCTGATGTAGGTAATATATCTGCAATAGTTGCATATCCCTTTTGTGCTTCTGCTTGAGTTACACCTTGTGATGCAAGTTGCTCTGATACAGATACCCCAGCCTCAAGTCCTTGAAGTCTTGCTGCTGAACCAATTTCTGCTGCTGCAACCTGGCGTTGAATCTTAGGTAATTGTTGATTAGGGTCAAGAACATAAGCAACCATATCAAGGTCACCAATTCCATAGTAATCACGTAATGTTCTAGAAATTAAAGGGTCAGCATTTTGAACTCTTTGAACTGCTGTAACTACACGTGATGATAGTTCTGATGGAGACATATCATTTTCTATAAATTGTTTTACATATGTATCATTGTCAAATTGTTTTAATCCATAAGCACGTAATGTTTGGCGATATCCATCTTCAACACTTAAATACTCTGCTGGACTAAGAACTGATAAACCCTTTTTTTGTCTTTCAGTATTAGCAGAGAATCTTGCTTTGTATTCATCTGTTTTCTGTAACTCTAAAGTAATTGTAGCCTCAGTGTAGCCTAGACGAGCAAATTCTAAAACTTTATTTCCCAGTGAAGAAAGTCCATATTGAGCAAATCTATCTGCTACAATCTTACCAATAGACTCACGTTGTGCTGCAATCTTTTCAGCCTCGGCTGCCGCTGTTGCTGCTGTTGTTGCTACTGCATTTTGTGCTGCAGTTGCTGCCGTAGTTGCCGCTAAACTTGCCGCTGCATTTGCTGCTGCTTGAGCCGCTGCTAGTGCTGCTTGTGCCTTTGCTAGTGCTATTGCATTGTTTGCTGCTGCCGCTGCTTCCGCTTCTGCTTTGGCTTTTGCAAGTGCTTCTGCTGCTGCTTTGGCTGCAGCCTCTGCATTTGCTGCATCTATTTTGGCTTTTGCTGTTGCTGCTGAGTCTGTCATTCCTACATAATACTCAGATGGTTTTCCAGTATATTCTCTACGTCTTTCACCCGCTATTTGGTCTGCAGTCATACCAGAATAGCCAGTTGAGCCTACTAGTTGTTGGCCAAGATTTGTAAAATAAGTTGAGTCTTTTGGCGCTGCTGCAGCCGCAGCCGCAGCCGCTTGTGCAGCCGCTATTTTTTGGTCATATAAATAATCTGCTGATGGCATTTTTACACCTGTCCGTAATCTCTAAGAACCTTAAGTGATAATGAGTCAACTGTAGCCCTAGCATTGTTAGTTAAATCCCATCTAGGGTCTTGACGTAACTCTGCTTCAAATTGCCATATTGGTTTAAGTGCAGGCTTACCATCTGGACCAACATATTGTAATGCTCTACGAAATGTTGGGTCAGTATAAGATATGGTGTCTGCATCAATTTCTAATATGTTTGCCATAGAAGACTTATAGGCAGATGCAAGTGCATCAACACTAGTTCCTTTATTAATATCATCTGCAAAAACAGGATATGCGCTAGCAGAATCTCTACGAATCTTTTCCTGAATATCTGCTAAGGTATTAGTTCCTGAGAATATACCTTGTGACCAGGAATCTAGGGTAGTTTTAGCATAAGACATACCAAAAGTATCAGCGTATTCTTCAAGTGATTGAACCTTACTTAAAGTATCTCCGCCTATAGTCCCTTTAAATTTTGAAAATGCTTGAAGGTCAATTTGATTATCATCTAAACCTTTATCATAAGCATCCTGTATTGTAGTATTAAAAGTTGCTTCATCTAAGTTAATGCCTTTAGCAATAAGACGTTGACGTTGTCTTACTTTAAATGCTTCCAACTCCTGTGTGTATACTCCAGGTTGACTAGCCTTAGTTGCTGTTCTATTCTTAGATGTTGTGGTAAGACCTTTGTAGTATGCAGTGTTAAAATACTCTAACTGAGCCTGAGTTAAATCACCAGCAACAAATAAATCATAAACCTTTTTAAGTTCAGGAAATGCTTTGATTAAGTCAGCAGTAATGCCATATGCGGTTGCGTCTGTAACAGCCAATTTATCTCTCCAACTTTCTCAAAAAGTCACCGAAATCTAAACTTGCTTTTTCTTGAAAGTCTTGAGGTGATTGTTCTTTTAACTTACTTGTAATAACTGCCTGTGCTTTTTCTTTACTATAACCAGGTGTTGTTTCGGTTATGGTTTTTCCACCAACTTTTTTGGTAGTAGTCACTGTTCCTTGATTAATCATATCCTGGATAGCAGTATAAAATTGTTTTGTTTCATCATCTGTAGCCTTGCGGTTTAATGTAGACCTTAAGGTATCGTCAATTATTGATTGGATTTCTTCTGGTTGAAATAAATATTTTTGTACACTAACTTTAGGTCCACCAGAACCAGATATCCCAGTATCTTTAGAGTACCATTGTAGATATTTTTCTGGAGTTATCTTTTGAACGCCACCTGACTTTTGATAAAATTCACCAGCACCATCAACTGATAGTTCATATAATGCTCGGGCTTGGCGAGGACTTACATCTCCATAGCCATTTTTCTTAAGAGTAATAAGCCATCCATCTTGTATTTTATTATCTGCAAAGTAACGTTTTTTAGCCTCTGCTATTGTAGTAGTATCAACTTCCTGCTCAACACTTATGTTAAGTCCAGGAACATTAACAGTTGCTTTCCTGCCAGGACCTATAAACACCTTACCGCCAACATTGGTTGAACCAGTATTATTTTTTAAATTATCTAAAGCACCACCGCTACCGTTACCCATTATAATCCCTTCGTAAGGTCATCTTTTTCAAGGACTCTTGTATATACTCTACTGAAAGAAATGTATTCATCTAGCAATTGGCTAGTGAATGTATCCCACATTTCTTTCAAATCTGCATTACCAACAGCATCAATTGATTTACTGCTTCTAGACGCAAGAATCTCTCTAACATATTCTCTTCCATCTAAGTAATCAGCAATTGCCTTGATATCATTTCTATCTTTAGTTCTAGGGTCAGAGGTTAACTCTTTAGAAAACTTTAAAAAGTTAACAACTTTATTAGTGTCTAATTTTCCACGAACTTTAGCCCATTCAGGATTCTCTGCTTCAAGTTCAGAGATAAAACGTTGCTTGCGTTCCTTTAAATCTTCGGCTGCTACGCCGTTTAGATTAGGTAAGCCTCTTGCAATACGTTCTGACTCTATAATTTCAATACCTTGGTTGTAAACAATCCAACCCTTTTCCGCTTGAGTAGCGGCTACAGCCTTGTATGGGTCTTGTGACTCACGAAACTTCTCTGTGCTACCAGGAGCAACAGGAGTATTTCTTTGGCTCTGATATACGCTAGGTGAAAATTCACCAGCATTAACATCTCCTACTACAAACCATCCATACTCTGGATTCTTTGCAATTAAGTCAGAGAGTTCTCTAGAGCGTTTCTCTGCATCTATAGTTGCTGCTATGCCAGTATTGTTCTTTGATAGGCTAGTAGAGAATAAAAAGTATTCTTCTCCATATGCATCGTAGAATTTTTCTGATGCATTCTGTGGGTCTTCTTCACGTAATCTTTGGAACTCATCAATATAGAATTGGTAAGGGGAACGTAGGTTAGTAGCAAAAGGAAGAACTGCTCTTGCGGCAACTTCTAATGCAAGAATTCTTTTAACCTTATTGTCAATTTCTTTAGCACTTGGTTGAGAAGTTCTAAGTCCATTATCGAACTTATGGTTTTCTTCCATAGCAATAAGAACTGTTAGGTTACGACGTGTTGGGTCATTCTCATCAAACCTAGCCCAGGCCTTGCGCAATGCTTGGTTCTGAATAAATAAATCTTTAGTAAATTCTGCAGGACTTGTACCAGTTGGGCCATAAGGTAATATAGTCTTAATCAAACTGTTACGTTCTAAATCAGGTATTGCCTTAATTAATTGAGACGCAGCAATCTGAACAAACCATCCAGAGCCTGGATTCCACCAAGCATTACCTTGGAATAATAAGTCAAGACTTGTTTTAGGAATTGATAATGGTCTATCAACTAAACCAAAAGAACCACGTTTTACCCATTCGCCAGGTACGTTGATGTATGTTCTTCCGTCACGTTCTTCTGTAAGTCCCACACGGTCAGGAGAATTATAAATCATTTCCATCTTGCGTACAACTGATGGGTCATTAATTACAATACGACTCCATTTTTCAGCAACATCTGTAAACGCACCAAAGAATGGAAAGATGTAGCGCATTGTATATGCTGCATCTACACGCTCTGATGTATCGTAAAGAGAACGACGCAGTTCTGCTCTAGCCCATTGGCGAGCACTATACTCTAGTTTGCGAATATATTCTGGTGGAATTGTATCTCCAGGATATGTATCAATAGCATTTCTTATAGATGCATCCATGCGTTTGCGATATAAATCAACAAACATGGGATGGCGAACAAGATTTGATTCTGGTAATTCACCAAAGTTCTTATAGAATTTATCTCTTAATCCAGCAAAATATTTAACTGCTGCTGCTGTTCCGTTAGCAGCACCTACCTGAGCAGCATTAACTGCTGGGTAGTTTAATGTATCTGTACCAAAAGCCTTCTTAATATCATCGCCAGTAATCGTACGACCCTTAGCAATTTCCTTTAAGCCTGCCGCAAATGATGGAAATAATTCATCAATGTTATCCATGTTTGCTTCTGCTATAGCAAGAGCATCTCTACCCATGCCTAGGTCGCGCATAATAACGCGGCCTTCTTTTGTTGTTAAAAGAAATTTTTCTGCTTCGGCAATAAGTTCTTCTCTTGGTTTATTTTGCAAAAGAATTTGTGTAATTTTAGAATTACGAACTTGACGGTTTACAACTCTCTCATATGCCTGAACCCAGTTAGGGTCATCACCTTTGACTACTACAAAGTCACCAGTAGTTTCAAATGCGTTAGTTAATTTAGTCTTAGAGTTAGAAAAATGTGCATCTACAATACGTGCAGATTCTCTAATAAAACGATTCTTAATAAACTCAGCCTGCTCAGGTGTAGAACCTAATGCATCTTCATATTTAATGCCATCTACTTCTCTTAAGCCAAGACCAAATTTATCTTCAACCTTAAGAGTGCCATCTAACATTGCATCAATTTCTTTTATTTGAGATTTAATAAGTTCAGGGTCATCAGCAATATCACGTATAGCACTTAATTCATCTCGATGAGTCTCAAGTTTCACATCATCTGACCAACGATATATATCATCTAGCGATGCGCCAGTAAATCTATTGGCAATCATATTCCTAGAAGATTCACGTATACCAGTAAGCACAGCCATAGGGCCAGCGGTTGTAAGGATACGCATTAATCCTTCAGTTACGTTACGAACAGGGTAACCAAGGCGAGCAAGTACCTCAAATTTAATTAAAGAATCTAGGCCGTCTATAACATCAGTAGTTCCAGCGCGGGCTTTGTAATATACTCCAACCGCATCAGACCTTCTAGCCCTAGATAAACGATTTAATGCTGAATACATTGTATCAATATCAAGAACTGGTAACTGTTTTACTAGTTGAGTTTCGTTTAATGGCAATGGAATAATATATTTTAAGTCTTCAGAGCCAAGAATTGGTGTAACTTTAGAACCAACTGGAACTATTCTACCATCTGGTAAAGTTTTTGTTGCTCCCGTATAGGCTCTCTCACGAATAATATTTTGTGCTTTGGCACGTCCACCAGAAAATAACTGCCAGCCTGCACGAACATCAGATTCATCAAATCCAAATTGTTTTGCAACAGTATTAAACAATTCTTGTTCAATTTTTTGAAAAGCGTTAGCACGTTCTGCAGCATTTGTAGCACCAACGTATTCATTAAACAATTCAGACTTACGTTCTACCGTAAATGAAGCCTTCTTAAGGTCATCTTCAATTGTTTTCATTTGGGTTTGTAAAGATTTAATTTCTTCTGGCTGTAAAGTTTTTGTATTTAATGTGTTTTTAATTACATTAATTTGTTTTAGATATAATTGCTCTTGTTTTCCAGCAATACCACGAACACGATTGAGCATGTTATCTACGGTTTGAACTGATTGGTTGTCAGTGAAATCAATCCAACCACGAGGACGCTTATAAAAGAAACCTGTCATAAATCTAACCGAGGCACCAGCAGCACCATTACGTAAGTCAGTAAATTTTACACCACTGAATGTTAAACCTCGTGCATCAATAAGTCTTTGATTACCAGATATTGCTTGGCGTGCTTTTGATAATTGATTAAATTGAGGTATTCTTGTAGGGTCTAAAATTGCTTCGGCATTTAATTTTTGACTTAGTTCACGAAGTTCATCTTCGTATAAGGCTACGTTTTCAACAGCCTTTTCTAAATCAGTCCCTTTATTTACCAAATCAAATGTAAGTTGACCAGTTTGTTTATCTAATCCTGCGCCTAAATATTTAGCACCAGTAACTTCGTCCTGTAGGTTACCAACTTTTACGGCAAGTGCACGATTACTTGCTAGCAATCTACTTGCTGCGCCAGCATCACCCATTGCCATTTTAATAATATCTGCTTTAGCAGTATGACGGATTGTAATATCTTCAATTTTGTTTGCATCAGCAATTAAATCTGCAAAAGATGCTGGATTTGAAGATTCTCTTATAGCCTTAACTCTAAACAAATCAGCGGCATCTAGGTCATCTGTCTTTACAATAAAATCATTAAAGGTTGCTTTTACTTTACTGGCTCTGAATCCAGTTTTTTCTCCAGCAAGAATAGCATTTAATTCATTAACGCCTTTGACGGTATAGTTAATAGCCTTATACCCTTTAACTATTTTACCACCAATAATAGTAGGGTCAAGCATAAATCTAGATATTACATCTGTACCAAAAGATGAGAAACGTCCAATATTTTGTTCACGAAAAGCCTCCTCGGCTTGTTTCTTATCAAATATATCAAAGTCATTAGCGGCAAATAATACATGGTCCTGTAAAAATTTATCAGCACCAGATAGTTTACCAAAACTTACAGTCTTTGCTATACCGCTAAATATATCTTCCGCTACATCTAATGGTCTGCCTACCAGAGTTCTTTGAATAGAACGACCAGCAGATATATCTCTAGATTTATTCCAGGCTTCTTTAACTTTGTCTGCTGAAAAATCATCTTGCCAGATAGGATTATTTTTCTCAGGTAGTGTTAAACCAAAAGATACTGCTTGAGTTGTAAAGTTATAGGCTTTTTCTATTCCTATGAATGCTCTCTGCCAAAAACTTTTTTTGTCTTCTGCTATTGGTGTTTGAGATTTATTAAACTGAGAAGTAGCGTCTATTCTATTTGCGGCAGGGATATATCTTCCCATATCTAATGCTAAAGACTTGGAAGAATCAATATTCCAGCCAGCATAATAATTATTAAATGAACCCATAGTATCAAAAGCAGAGGGATTGTTATTTCTCTGTCTATTTTGATAGGCTTTTTTTGCGTCTTCTTTTTCGCTCATAGAAGGTTAGCCCTTAGAATTCTCACATAATTACGGAATGCTTGTGAAGAATTTGGGCTTTGTGCTGCTACCTCCAAGGCGGGCAAGTAAGATAATAGTCTTTGTTTTTCAACATCATTGTCTTGCTCTTTTGGTAACATCAATGCTTCCATGCCAGCACCAGCACCCATCATCGCTCCATCAGTAACTGGGACATCTGGCATTGTTGATTGCTCAGTTAAGGGTGTTGCTTGAGGAAGAGAATCTATAGGATTCATTAGTGGTGCAGTAAAGTTTCCAGCCATAGGTACAGCACGTTGTTGTTCTAATGTTTCTTTACCTTGTCCATAAGGTAAGCCTGAATAATATTTTGCTGCTTGTGTTCCAGATTGTCCTTTACCACCAGTTCCAGAAACATTCATTGGGCTATATTGTGGTCCGCCATTAGCGCCACCACTTCTTCCCTTAACTCCAGCCATTGTTCCTCCTACTTAGTAAATTGTGTTTTTGTGTGAACTGGTCCACCGCACCAAATATTATATTGAATTGCTACATGCACTGCTTTCTTAGCAGCACCTGATGCTTTAGCGTGTGTCTTTGTTTCTACTTCCATCATTGCTAGAGCGCCAAGGGCTAATCCTCCGCCTGCGCCTATTCCGTATAAACCTCTATCATCTCGCATATATCCATAGTCATCACTAACTTGATATAAATTTCCATTAAAACAAATTAATGCATCCCATCCAGCATCATCATCATTTTTATTCTTAGGTGCTGGGTCGTAACCTGCTTCAGTTAGAGTTTGTTTTATAGATGGTAATACTCTAATCATCATAAATCTATCTGGGTCTTGCGTCTTAATTACTTTAGGTGGTTGCCATAAGTTATTAAGTATATCTCCTGCTATAGCATCACCTGATACTGCAACTAGATACTCACCAACTTTAACTATCTTTTCGCAACCTTTGGCTACATATGGTTTATCTGTATATGTAGTCATTGAGTCTGATGCTAAGACAGCCCAACCTTTTCCCTGTATACCAACAATTGCAGTCATAGTCCCCTACTTAGTTAACGTCGTCTAATAGTTCTTACGCTTGCGTTTGCTCCACCTGCAGATGTTAAACTAGATAATAAACTTTGTACGTCAGGTACTTGTTGAGGTTGCTCATCAATTGGAGATGGACCTCCTACTGGAGCAGCAACGGGAGCAGGGGACATTTGCTCAACCTGAGATGGTGCGCCAGCAGGAGGAACTTGTTGCGGTTCAGGCGCAAAGGTAGCCTCAATAGCATCTTCTAACGCTTGTCCCTTTTGGCGAGCCTTTATAACTGCCGCAATTTTTCTTACGACATCAGATGCATCTTGTCCTTGTGTAGCCATCTGTGGTATTGCTTGTGTATATGCAGTTAGAGAACCAAGTAAAGCGGTTCTCATATCTTCAATCTCAATTTTTTCTAACTCTTGAGTTACATTAACTGTAAATGGTAACTCACGCATAGCCATATCTTTAGATATTAATTTGCCACCAAGAGCCTGTAACATAAAGATAAGACCTTGTGCTGGATTAAGACCAGCAAGCATACCGTAACGAACATCGGCAGAATAGTCACCCTTAATATCTTTGGTTGGTTTGTAAGTAATTTCATATGGAGAACCAGAGTCTACGCCACGAATTGTTTTTTCCTCAGGGTAGATAACTTCATCAACCTCAAAGCAAATGCTAATTACATCACGAAGTGCTGCAGCAAAGATTGCTTGTGCTGATTTAACCTGTGTATCAAATGCTCCCATAAGAGCCTGTACACCTTGACCAGTAACAATAGAGGCATCAATGTTTCCAGTTCTTGATTCTGGATAACGAGTTCCTACTCTTAACTCTTGGTTAAGAACGTTCTGTTCTGTAAATGCACCCTGTGGTAGGGTAAGTTCTACTCGACGAACACCTGCTGGGTTGGCTGTACGGATAACCGCATCGCCACCAAGTTGTAGTTCCTGCACATCTTGTGGAAGTACAATGGGGGCTTGTACAGATTTTTCTGCAGCCTCCATAGCAAGTAAAGCAAAACGATTACGAAGTAATTGAATTCCTAATACATCATCAAACTGTCCACGCAACTCTCCATCAATAGATGGTTTGCGTGCAACAACTACCATTAATTTACCTAATGGATTATTGGCTTGCGATAAAACTAAATTTTGTTTTGATGGTATATAAATAACTGATTGGTCTTTATCGTAGTAACGAAGCATTTCTATTTGAGCATTTAAATCTTGTTCATAACCTCGTCCACCTAATAGTTCTCTTTCAAACTCTGGGAACTGACTTACTAACTCACCTAATGTAAGTGTGTATCTTTTAGCAAAAGCAACACAACGACCATAGCGGTCAAACTCTGGATAAGAACCAATTGGGTTTTCTAAACGAATACGAGGTAACTTTGCATCTTCATCTAATTCAATTATAAATGGAACGAAACCGTAAGTTAGATACCAGTCTGCTCCTGAGTACATCTGTACCGCAAGGTCAGAGTTCGAGAAATAATTACTAGCAATACGAGTACGCTTATCGGCAAAAGTACGAGCACGGTCAGAGACCTGATTAGCGGCCGAGCAGTTAACCGCAGGAAGAGGCGCCATAACTTCTGAAAGGTCGCGGGCAACGATATCAATAAAATTTGCCACGACATTAGCGTCTACTCCTTCTGGGAAAAAGTTAGGATATACATCGGCAATCTTACCTCTACGAACAGCAAGTACATCAAGGTTGCGACCATCGCGTTCTGTATTGCGATATCGCAGGGATTGTACTCGTGCTGCTATTTGTTCAATTGTTAAAGCCATCTTATCCTTTAGTTATAAGTATCAGCCCATTGCTCTGCAAAGGCTTCGTCTAAATTGATTCCGTATCTTTTTTCTTTTTGTGCTCTAGTAGCCCAACGATTACTAGCAAACTTATTAGCATAAGATGACTTCTGCATAAGTTCACGGACTTTGATAACAGCAAACCATAAAGCCATTACACAGTCAGTAGGGTTTTTGGTATCAGGTTTCCAGGTTATTAATTGCTGTACTAAGGACTTCAAGCCCTCAGAGCCTTCATTAGAAGGAAGTTCAATTAGATTATTGTCCTGGAAACGAGAATCTCTTACCGTCCCAAACAATGTAGCCATAGATGCTACACCAAAGCCTGTATCCCATTTGTTCTTACCCGTGAAGTGAGAGTTGAGGATACAGCCATATTGTGCTAACCAGTTACGTAAGTCATCGTCTAAGGCGTAAGCCTTCTGGTGAGCGTTAATTTCAATTCTTATCTCTTGGGGTTTGTATTTGATAACCCATTCTTCAATAAGGTCCCTAATTCTTTGTGGGGTAGTATCCGTCATATTGACACAGTCTAATACATAGACTCTACCATCAGAACGGTTGTAAGTTATTACTACTGCTCCTGTGGCTCCTGCCATTGCGGGGTCGAGGCCGATAACTGTGTAAGCGCTATCAACATGCTTTGGATGGCCAGGGACTCCAGCCTTGAGTGGTCCACGCTTTCGCATACCATTGACGCATCCTGCGACTGTGGTAGGTGAGAAGATTGAATCTTCCATGACGTCTTCTTGTTGGTAGACAAGCGCCCACACCGACGGAGCAACCTCAGACCTTCTAGTAAAGAGCGAGGGTCCATCCCATTTTGTATATAATCCATTTTCGTCCACCTCATCTTGCTCACCTTCAGGTCTATCTGTTCTAGGCCAAAGGGTTTTCCACTTCTTAGGGTCTTCATCAAACTCTAGTACTGCTGGTTGACTGAAGTAAGTGAATGGAGATTTACCACCAGTCCATTGACTAGGGTCTCTCATCATCTTGTAAAGGTCTATAGGCGCGACACGGGTTCCTACAATAAGTAATTTTCCGTGCCGCCCTAGGCGGGTGATAACTTCTTTTTGAAGCCATTCAATTTGCTTCTCCCACTCATGGGCATTTGCGTTCATCACCACATCGTCAAGGATAATCAGGTCAGCGCGAGCACCGTAAATCTGAGAACCAAATCCTAATGCTTGAACAGTAGGGTCCTTCTCACCAGAGTCGCGACCAGTACCTAGGTAAATCATATCGGCAGACCAAGTGTTAGAGTCTGCTTTGTATCCACCTTGAGGTCCAAAGGAGACCTGTAGTTTAGTCCAGTTAGGATGGCTAAGGCGGGTCTTGATGGCTGAAAGAAACTTTCGTGCCATACCCTGGGTTTTAGAAACTATAATAATTCTAACGTTAGGGTCTATCGCTAGGCGGTAGGTAACGTAGTTGATTGTGATAACAGTTGACTTAGCGTGTTCAGGTGGTACGTTAATTAAGATACGGTTAGTAGCAGCCTGCTCGTAAGTCATAGATGGGTGTAAAGACCTAGGTGGCTTACCCTCGATTAAATCTATCCAGTCAAGGTGATGATTAAAAAGTTTTGTATCTAGGAACTCTTCACAAAAATTCTCAAAGGAGATATCCTTTAGGGTAGCCATGTCAGACTTGACACCTTTACCAGCAAGCCTTGCTTTATCAGCCTCAGTCTTAAAGTCAGGGTCCTGCATGGACCACTGACGGAAGGTAACTTCATTCCTACCTACGGCTAGCATAGCATCAGTGATGGTACTGCCTTGAGATAAGATTTCCAAAACTTGTTTTTGTGCTACATCTTTGGGTATCGATTGTACCCCTGGCTTGCGTCCCATAGCACCCCTATAAACGGTTATTAAACGGTAAGGTTAAACGGACAGAACTTACCCATTATATATATTATTATAATAATTGTTATATTATGAGTTGGCGGAATTAAAGGGAGCCAACTCCCTATATATGTATTTACTATTACATATATAGATAACCTGTGAATAACTGAAAAGCGAACAACTTAGGGTGATATATTTTTTATAATGTCCGATTTATACTAGTTTGTATATATATTACTGGGCTAATATAACAGAAAATTATTACCTAATACTATGTATGCCCCCCGCAAGCGAATTAACACACCCCACCCCAAATGTAGATTTGTCGACAAATAGACTTATAGACCTATAATCCTACCTATACTATATGTCCGATTAGTCCTTATTGTGGTATGTGTTGTGTTTTATACCCTTATGAGTTAAATGTGCGGTTGCTGACTATCTGCCCTAATAAATACCAATAATCCTATTTGCCCCTATTGTCCTATTCCCCTCTCACCCTATACATTACTCACCAGTAATAGAACAAGTGTTCGTGTGATGTAGTTCACATAATATAGTCGGCGTGTCGTATTGACTTTATTCTTATGAGGGTGTAAAGTTATCTTTATCAGGTTAGTAATATCCTGATACAACTAAATAAAGAACTTAAAATATATTTATCACTTACGGCGTGTCGGTTTGATATTACGGCGGTGATGGTGTAGAGTAAGTTCTTACAAGGTTAGACTACTAGTAAGTAGCCTAGTGAGATACGCCCCTAGTAATCGGCGGTTGCGCTGATGGGATACTAACTAGACTACTCACTAGTAGCCTAACCCCTAGTGAAAGGTGAGATAGTGCCATATAACCCTTATGGGGTTAGTGGTAGCATTATCACACCACCAAGAGATGTGCGTTCTGCCCCTGCGTGGTTAGGTTCACGCAGTAAGCGGTTTAGTAATCTAGTGGTGCGTGATAAGTCGGGGAATATAATCGTAGCGGTAGAGGATAGCGTTGCGGTTAAGTTAGCAAGGCGGACAATTAAGAACGCCAAGCCTAAACCCCTACCTGCTACCCTTAGACCCTTAACTGAACTAGAACTACGCAATATGAAGGCGCAAGAACGCTTGGAAGTTATGGCTAAGTTATTGGCTAGACCTGCCGATAACTACCTATAATTAGTTAGATAGTCCTAGCCCGTAGGTCGGGTGTGCATGGGGTTCGATACCCCACTAGGACACGCCATAAGTCAGAACTTGACTTATAGCCCTGAGTATGCTATACTTAGGTATAACAAGGAGTGAATATGGGTTATTATACTAAAGTGTATGATAAAACTTGCGTGGAGTGTGGTGCTAAACTATACTCTGATATAGCGATTATCCTTCACACTTGCGACAAGGACAAGGAGTAAAGATGGATATAATTAACCTAGAGATAGATGGTAATTCCACCTATCTAATGACCTACTTAGGTGATTTATATTTACCACATAGAACACTAATTCTATTACTGGTAATTGGTATCACCCTAAGAAGTATCAAGTTATTCAGAGAACGCAGATAGTATGGAAGGTATAGTGATAGAACTTACTAGAGATGAACTAGAACTTATTAGAACTTCTCTTAGAACGCAAGCAAATTGGTATGATAGAGGCGACTTTAAGGGTATGGCTATCACCACCGATTTGCTAAAGAATAAGATTAGTGATATAATAATCGAAGTGTCAGGTAAAGTAAGGAGTTGATATGTCTGATGAAGTAGAGTTGCTAGCATGTGCTAATTGCTCTAGTGATTATAGACCTGATGAGTTAGCCACCACCCCTAATGGTGATATGCTATGCTCTGACTGCCGTATTTATTGTGAAAGATGTGAGGAATATGGGTGGGAAGATGGGTCTAGGCATGTAGAGGGTGTCGGTATGTATTGTGAAAGATGTGCCGATAACTATACATTTTGGTGTGAGAGTTGCGAAAGCACCTACTCAGATAACGAAAGTAGTTATCACTTAGAGGATATTGGTTCTTATTGGTGTGATGGGTGTTGCTCTGATAATGCTATTTGGTGCAATAGTTGTGAAGTGTATAACCGAGATAGTTGCGGTAGTTGTGAGAGTGGTGGACAAGTTTATCCATACTCTTACAAGCCTGTGCCACACTTCTATGGTGAGGATAAGAATAACCTACACTTTGGTATAGAATTAGAGATGGAGATTAGAGATGGTGAACTAGTAGATAGTTCAGAATATATTATGGAGATGATGGGCGACTTCGTCTATCTTAAAGAGGATAGCAGTATAAATAGTGGCGGATACAAGGGGTTCGAGATGGTATCCCACCCCGCTACACTAGAATACTTTACTAACAATAGGAACTTATGGACTACCTTAGATTATCTAAAGAGAGTTCACAATGCTAGGAGTTGGGACGCTAAGAGTTGCGGACTTCATATTCATATAAGTCGTAAGGGCTTTAAGAGTGGGGCGCATACACATAGGTTCTTATCTCTTATCTATAAGAACTCTGATAAGATGATGAAGTTAGGTGGTCGCAAGTCCACCTATGCTAAGTTTAATGATGTGTATATGTATGATGAGTTCGATAGACCATACTTTACACTAGCGCACAAGGTTGCTCACCCTAGCAACAGTATGACCGAGAGATATTCTGCGGTGAATACGCAGAACGAGAACACACTAGAACTCAGGTTCTTTAGAGGAACTATGAACCCTAGTGGTGTTCTTAGTGCTATACAATTAGCACATGCTACAGTAGAATACACAAGGGACTTAACCCTATCTGATGTAAAGATGGGTGCGCTAAGTTGGGAGTGGTTCTCTGACTGGATACAAGCCAATAATGGTATGTATCCTGAACTCTATATGCGTATGAGTAGAGTGGATAAGTTAGTAGTAGATAGTAAAGAGTTAGTCAATGCGTAAGGGGGTAAGATATGTGTTTGCTAGTGGTGTGTAATCCTAATTCCACACCGAGTAAAGATGAACTTACTACTGGTGCTTGTAAGAACCCACATGGATTTGGGTTCGCTATAGATACTGGTAGTGGTATTATATCTGAGCGCAGTATGTCCGCTAAGAAGTCTATCAGCAGGTTCTTAGAACTTAGAGAGCAGTATCCCAATGGCTACGCTATGTGGCACGCTAGGTATGCTACTCATGGAGTTAAGAACGAACTTAATTGCCACCCGTTTAGGTTAGCAGGTGAGCACGATACTTACTTAGCACATAATGGTATGCTAGATATTCTAATACCTAAAGATGATAAGCGTAGCGATACTAGAATTATGGCAGAGGAATTACTGCCACGATTAGGTGGTGTGTCTGCGTTAGATGATGATTATCTATATGATATGATAGGTTCATGGGCTAGTGGTAGTAAGATAGCAGTTATGACCAATGACCCTAGCGCACAGTATAAGATTTATATTATCAACGAGAGTGCTGGTAGTTGGGACGACAATGGTATATGGTGGAGTAATACTTCATACAAGCCTACGCCTACCATTACCTATGCCGACGAACCTAGTGTGTATGATATAGTAGTAGCAGATAGACACTTCCAACCTACTGACTATGAGGATAACAAGTTTGAGTGTCCTAATTGTGAGGCTTTGATAGACCTATGGGAGAGTGAACTCTACTGCTTGATGTGTGAGTGTTGCTTTGATTGTAGCGCACAGTTCTTAGACTGCCTATGCTACAACCCTAAGTCTAAAGATATGCTTAGAGATGAGTATGGATTTATAAATGAGAAGTGGTATAGTAAAGAGCCACTTGACTTCTAGAATTGGTAGTGAGTAATCACTATCATATGCTTGGTAAATTACCAAGTAGATAATAACGAAAGGTAATACAATGTCAACCACGACAACACAAGTAGAGGATTACTTGGCTAGTATATCACTAACACTTGCTGACTTAGCAAACGAACTGGCAACAGTTCAGTTTGATGTGGCTAGTGTTAATGGCTATGAGCCTAAGGGAACTATACTTAAAGCACTACCAACACAGACTAGGTTCAAGCCTAAGTCCGTATGGGTATCACTAGGTAATGGCAAGTATAAACACTTGACTGGTGAGAAGGGCTTAATCGCCAAGCACTCACGCCTAGAAGGTTATACTTCAGTAGTATTCCGCCCATAATAAACTAGTTAATTGTGGGTGGGGTAACCGCCCCACCTACACCAACACAGAGAGGAACTACAATGGAAGTAAGAACAGACCGCAGATTTTACAAGGACATTATGTTATGGGAAGCGTCATTAAAAAAGTCTGATGTTGCTGACCTAAGTGATGAGCAGGTAAAAGAGTTAACAACAGAACTAAGCGTAGCATTACAAGGTATATTATGGAACTATGGAATACATAACTAAAAAACCATATACTGTATTCGATTATAAGTTTGATGACACAGACTTAGATTTAAGCAAGGGGTTATGCGTTGGAAGTGATGACCCTGATATGTGGTTCGCTGGTGAAGTAGACATAACTGACCCTAATAGTTCTGTTAATGGTAGTTCACAAGCAACTAAACTAGAAGTAGATAAGGCTATCAAAGCACTATCTGTATGTAAGAATTGTCCTGCTAAAGATGACTGCCTAGAACTAGGCAAGCATGGTCAGCAACTATACTTCGGTATATATGGTGGCACTATGGCAGGTGAAAGATTGGCTATGATGGGCAGAGTTACAAAGAACTCTCTTGTCAAGCAGAAGGTATCGTTTGCCCATAAGGTCAGACGCACTATAAAAGAGAGGGGATATAATGGATAACGATGTAGTTTGGCAGGGAGTTATTACTGCTGATATGGTAAAGGGTTGGGATAGTGATAAGATAAGTTTTCTTATCAGAGAATTAGATGACCTTGTCTATATCACCTACGAAGAGTTCTTTAGTGACACCAATGTAGAAGGGTTGTTTGATAATGAACTTGACTAACTATAAGATTACCATCAAGACTACGGCTACCTTAGTCTACCATATATCAGAGTATGATATAGACAGGGCAATAGAGTTAGCCATAGACGCACCATACAGAGAATGGGAAGTGTCTGAGTTTGATGCGCCAACAGGGGCAGATGTAATAGCGGAAGAGGTTTAACTTGAGAAGAATATTTGTATTGTCACTTAGCGCGGGGCTAATACTTATCTTAGGTATCAGGCTTGCTACTTCAACTGATGAACTAAAGCCATCTCACGGAGATGTAGCCGAAGGTTGGACAGTAATGGATAGTAAAGCCTATGCTCAGGATAAACTATACGAGTGGCAGTACAAAGAATGGTCTTGCCTTAATAAACTGTGGACTAAAGAAAGCAATTGGAGACCCAACGCATACAACAAAGTAAAAGTTATGGGTAAAAATGCTGGAGGTATTCCACAGTTATTAGGGCTTGACCCCAAAACTCCTGCGCCTAAGCAAATAGATAGAGGATTATCTTATATCTATAACAGGTATCACACACCTTGCCAAGCGTGGAAGTTCTTTAATAAGAAAGGATACTACTAATCGACGAGCCGAAGCATATCACACAACTTAAACCTGATTACAAATCAGCGATGGACATACGCGGTAGAGCCACTACTGTGTGTCCTTGTGGTTGTAACATATGGAATGTAAAGACTGTGTTTGATGACGAGACTGGCGAGATAGATATGTATTTCATAGATATGGAGTGCGCTCTATGTGGCACTCTTGCAACAGCACCAACACCAGAAGATGAGGAAATGTAATGCCAATATATGAAGTAAGAACTAAGATATCACTTAAAACAGTAGGTGAATTCGAAACAGATACAAAAGAAGAAGCCATTGAAATGTTTAGACAAGAGTATAATAAAATAGATTACTCTGGTACTTCACTAGGCTGGTTGTACTCTGGTTGGAATCCGAAAGCAAAGAAGATAGGTTAATGCCATCAGTAATAAAGCCATTAAAAAAATGGAAACGCTCTAAGTTTAAGAAAAACTATATGAGCACAAGTAAACGCTGGGGTAAGATAACAATTGCCCATAAGGATAAGTAATGCCTACCTATTCTTACAGATGTCAAGACGATAAGACACTACTAGAACTAAGTCGTAGCGTTGATGAACGAGATGACTTAGCCGAGTGTCCGCAATGTAATAGAGAAATGATTAGAGAGTATCAAGCAAACCCAGTTCATTTCAAGGGGACTGGGTTCTATTCAACGGGAGGGTGATGAGTAATATTCTATTTAGATTTTTATTCTTCATCGCTCCCGTTCTTATTCCCCTTATCTGTATCGGAATGTATGTCAGTTTGTTCTATATTATCTTCTTCACTCTCGTTTTTATCGGGTGAATCTATATCACGGAAAGGTTTATACCCACCTATTTTATTTATCAGCCTACTAATGGAACGCTTAAGTCTCATTCGTGCGGCACTATCAGTACCAAGTTCTAGTATGTTTGCCATCTCGCCGAAGTCTAGGTTCTCTGCGAAGCGTAAAGATATAATATTTCTATCTTCTTTGTTTAACTTCCAGTAGCCTGAGTCAATCTCTAACATCATAATAGTTAGGTTGCCACCTTCGGCAGGGGCAGATGGCTTACCAGTAAATCCAAGATTTAATTTGTGTGTAACACCATACTCACCACGCAATACGGGTGGTAGTAATGCTTCTATAATTTCAGAATCATAATAATGTAAGTCAGACATGTCGTAGCCAAGGCTCTTAGCCTTCCATCTCTGACAGTAATCTAATGCTTGGTTGCGAAGTGAACGATAGATTAAGTTCTTTGCATCCTTATCCCCTATTGCTTCCCAATCTTTAAGTTTGTTTGGGTGCTCAGCAAACCATTGGTACAGCGATTGCTTTATATCTTCTCGTTCTACCATACTAAACTTCCTATGATAGTCCGATGCAACCGCTGTTACAATGTAATCCCACTTCTCAATACTATTCCAATCCAATTACTTCCACACCTTCTTATCAAATACGAATGAACCATCCATATTAACTGGAACTAATTGTGGGGTAATCTTATTCCCATCAACATATAAAACACCGAATCCTTTATGCCATGTAAACAATCCACCTCTGATATATTTAGCGAACTTAAAGTCCATTAAACAACCAGTCTCTAGACCCCATATAGTCTTAGGTGTGCCACCAAAGTATGACTGAGTGTAATGTGTCAAGCCAGCACGGTGCGTATGACCACACACAACGGACATACCAGCACGCTTGGCTAATCCAAGTGCAGTAGCACCAGCAGTAGGTTGCACATTACCTTCATCACCATGTAGTAACAACCAATTCGGTGCTAGTTCATATGGTCTCTCGTGATATGTAATACCTAAGTCATCAAGTTTTAAGAAGTTCTTTAACTCTAACTCAGGTAAACCAGCAAGACCAGGTGCTCTCATTCTAATTGTATTAAACAATCTATCTGTATGATTACTTCTAATCATATGTTTAATCTTTAATGATTCAAGCACACGATGAGTCTCATCTCTATCTCTAGCAATAGACTTCTCGTGTTCTAGGTCAGTACCCTTACTCCATTTTGAGATAGTCTGCATATCCATCTCATCCCCAACAGATACTACCTCGTCAGGTTTATATTTCTTTATGAAATTAGACAGCGCTGAGACTGCCTTCCTGTCGTGGTATGGTACCTGTAAGTCAGACACGCAGACTATAACCTTCATTATCCCACCATTCTAGAACGACTTAACCTCTGTATAATACGTGTGAGTTCTTTTATACTTTCCAGATTTTCTACTGGATTTTCTTGTAGTAAAGAATATATTTTTTGATTAGTTAAATCTATTGATTCCTCTATTGTTTTCATTAGTTCCCCTTAATTTATTCCCAGTAATGTTACAAGGAAAGATAGTAAAGATAAAAGTTCTAATTGAAACATCATTAACATTAATTCAATCATTGGTCCCATTGCCCCCTTAGTACTAGCAATCCTATGATTGCATAGTTTGCCATGTCCTTGAAAGAATCTTCAAGAGACTCGTGTTCAGGATTAGATTGGCTATCATATAAGTTATTTATACGAGCCAACTTATCATGCATACGAACCCTGAGTCCATTCAATGCACCACCTGGTGCTTCAGATATATTCTTTGGTCCGTAATCTTTATGTTTAGACAATAATAAATCTAATAGTTCTTGAAAGGTTTGTGCTACGGCTGATTCAAAAGAGATACTGTCAGGGTAACTACGAGTTTCCCATCCATCTTCTTTGCCTGTGTTATATGGAAACCTTGATTTTCCAAGTGGGTTATAATCTGCCATTCTTCACTCTCCTCCTTCAAGTAGTTGTTTGATTTCGTCATCTATTTCCATCATCTGTGATTTTATTATCATCTCTTCTACTATATCTTTGATTGCTTCGGGCTGTGTTTCTGCCGTAAACAATGTCATATATGCAGACTGGGTTATAACCTTTACCTGTTCTGGTCGCTCTGCATATTTATACAGACACCTAAGTAAAGAACCTATCATTAATCTAGAACCATTAGGTAAGATTAAAGATGGGTCAAACTCTTCATCATCTTCTAGTAAGTGGTCAGTTGCTTGGAATACATTATCAAA